>Ga0208303_1000573_pt1 | contig 15140 bp, 20 predicted proteins | sample CB_VirMetaG_2_FD_184537 | JGI IMG/M metagenome (GOLD analysis project Ga0208303, IMG submission 184537) | Freshwater to marine saline gradient viral communities from Chesapeake Bay - CB_1504_2 Viral MetaG (SPAdes) (version 4) | ecosystem: Environmental > Aquatic > Marine > Coastal | place: USA... | reverse complement strand
TAAGGTTAATACTTTTTCTTGGAATGGGTATAAATTAAATTGAATGCGTCCACGTTGTGGGTGTTGAATGTAACAATATTTTTTCATAAAATGTGCTGGGTCTTGTGCACATTTAAGATATTCTTGTCTTATTACTTTTTTTAAGTCTGACATTTTTTAATTTCCAGCTAATAATATAAGCACAATAGCTCCTATACTAACGGCAATAGTTATTTTATTTTTGCGTTTTTGTTTTTGTAAATCGTTTTCTAATTTACTAGTCAATTCTTGGGAAATCTTGACTTGTTTAGATTTAGATGAGATGATAGAATTATAATTATCTATTTGTTGAACATTGGTACTTATAATACTATCTTTCAAAACTATTTTTTGGTCTAAAAGTAAAACTTTTTCTAAAGTAATGGATAATTCTTCTTTAACTCCATCACCTTCAATAAGGTCTTTAATTATGAGACGTACTATCGGTTCCTCTAAAGATATCTTTGTTGTATCTATTTGCGAAAAACATTTCAAGCTCACTATTACTAAAAGTATCAACAGCGGTAACTTTTTCATTTATTGTGTTTTTTAAGGTATTAATTTTACTATCCTTTAAACCAATTTGAGAGTCTAATTTGCTTATTTCTTGATTTAAAGTATCTATTTTAACTATTAACCCACCATTTATTGAATGTAATGAATCAATTTTCAATTTTAAAACTTCTATTTTATTATTATAATCTTCTACATAACTTGTATCTTCTGGTGAGAAAAATAACCAACATGATAAACTAATTACTATAACTAAAGATAGGATACTAAAAATATTCTTTTTAAACGACATCCTTCTCTAATTTATCAACTAAAGATTCTAGTTCTTTCTTTTTAGATGTTTTTGATTTTAAAGTATCTTTAATTTTCTCTTTCTCGGTTTCATCAGCAGCACTATATTTTTTAGCTAATGACTTCATTTCAGTAGTAATATCTTTAAGTGCCTTAACAGCTAAGTCAAGTTTTTTAAACTTACCTTTTGAAGCTTTAGCAGCAGCTACTGCTTTTTTATCGTCTTCATCCTCTTCTTCATTTAAAACAGATTCAAATTGAGAAGATTGTGTACCGCCTGATGGAATTATAATATTATTTGCATCTCTTTCTAATTCACCTACAGATTGGAAAAATCTAAACCCTAGTTCATAGGGTTCGCCTGTTTCTTTATTAATTAACTCATACTTAGCTCTATCACTTCCTACTTTAACTAATCTAAAGATAATATCTCTATTACGTGATAATAATTCTTTAGGAAAGTCCATAGAATCATCCTTTTCGGAAATTTGAGATTTTAGTTGAGCTGTTTTTTCAAGTTCCTTATTTAAATCTTTTTGATTTTCAACTTCCTCGGCACTAGCCTCTTCAACTTGAGAAGATGATAAATCTGATAAAATTTGTTCTCGAATGTATGATTTTAATACTGATGCTTTCATTTTAGATGAGTTTATTATAAATATATAGTAGGTGTGTTCCCCTCAATAAATGCTACCCTTTCTTCAACTGTTAAACGTGGAGGTATTGAAATTACATTCTTAGCTTCTGTACCATAAAATTTAATTACTTGTTTAATAGCAAAATCTATTTCATTCCTATAATCTTCATCTATACAACGTACTCCATTATCTTCTAGTTCAACACCTTCCATTGGGATATAAAGAACATAATCATATTCACTAATAAATCGTTTAGCGTAATCCTCAAATAACTTTTTATCTTTAAATTCAATGGAATTAGCTTTTTGAGTAAATGCCATAACATCTATTACAGTCCTATCAGTAATAACATTTTTATTTAATAACTCAGCACAACGTTCAGCTAAAAATACAGTTTGCCCTTTTAAAGTAGAATCTGTATTAAGTGGTATACCTAAATCATTTAAATATTTAGAGCGTTCAGTAGCAAATTTATAATGTTTAAATTTATCTAATTTTTTAAGTGCTTCTACGAGTGTAGTTTTACCTACACTCATTGTACCTGTTAATCCTATTCTCATATTATTGGAAAGAAGCTTTAAATAATGGATTTTTTGCAGGTGGTAAACCTATTCTATCTCTTTGTGTTTCCTTCCAATCATATAGTGAAAGTTGTCTACCATAAAGATAATATTCTTTAGTACCATCAGCTCTAACTATAGCGGGCCCATCCCAATCATGGAGCTTATTATCAAATGTTTTAATAATATCACCTTCAGGGGTTTTAAACTCTCTATAACTAAATCCTGTATCTGTTTTTTTCATATTTTTAAATTATACTTAAATATACGTTAAATATTTGAGGTATCCAAACATTTTAATAAATGCTCTGCTACATATGTTCCTTGTGCCCCACTAACCGTTATACCACGTGCACTTAACGCATCGCCTACAAAGTGTACATCGGGGTATGAGTTTAATGATAAATTAGTGTAATCAACGAGTGGTTCCGGAGATAAATACTTTACTTCCGGCATATATACACCCCAATCATCTTTGAGTGATGGGAATACTTTTTTCATATCTTCAATAAAATCAACAATGTATTGAGCATATTCACCTAATGAATGGTGTAAACCATCTAAACTATCTACTTGTATTGCTGATACATTATTACCTTCAGAAGTTGTAGATGGTATACGTGTTGGACTATAATATGTACCTGTATTATCTATTTGTAAGTTTTTAACTGCATCTCTAGACCAAACAAATGGATCATCTATACCTTTGATTTCCATTAGTATACCAAAGTTAGTCATATTATTTCTAAATGATTCATCCTTTTTAGCATGACCATTATAGCTATGATCTCCATATGTTTCCTCTACAGCAACATATGCGGCATTATTATTAGTACAAAATGATCTAAGTGATACACCTTCTTCATCAAACTTTTTATACAGTTTAAAATCATAAGATACATCAATAAGTTTTTGAAAGTGATGTTGTGGTGCCTCAAATCTAACACCTATTTGTACTGATTTAGCTTCAGTTGGTAAGTTGTATTGTTCAGCTAATTGCTTACCAAAGTCAATACCAGATTTACCTACACCAAAAATAAGTTTATCATAAAATAAACCATCGTTATCCATATTAGCAAACTCAGGTTTAACGGATTTAAAAACCACTTCATTTGTTCTAAAGTTAATATGGGATACTTTTTGTTCCCATATAAACTCTACACCTTTAGATACTAAATAATCATACCAGTTTTTACCTATTTCATGTAAATAATCTGTACCAACGTGCCATACGGGGAATAAGCGTAAACCAAAATGTGGTTTAATAAAATCAGGTTCAGCTTGAGGATCAGAACATTGTACTTCCTCAGGTTTAGGGTGAAATCGTTTAAAGTTATCAATTACACTATCAAATAATTCCATTGCTTTATCCTCACCACAATATTTAGATAACTGACCTCCAATAGAGGTATGATATGTTAGTTTACCATCGCTCCAACCTCCTGCTCCTAAAAATCCTTCCATTACTTCGGAATATTCTCTTCTGTATGGGTCTTTACCCATATCAATAATAGTGATTTTGCCATCAAAGTTATTATCAACCAGTTTAGTAGCAGCATTTACACCTGCTACACCTGCTCCTATTATTACAATGTTTTTACTCATTTATTATTTGTTTTATACGTAAATATACATAAAAAAAGTGGCTTCTCCAAATAGGAGGCCACAGATCTCATGTTGTTTATTATTAAAATCGACTGGCTATGAATCAGTCTGTATGTATTTTTATCTTTAAATCTGTTGTACCTTTAAGTACACGATGTATTTGATCTTCTATTATAAATATACGATCCCCCTTACTAACATCCAAAGGTAACTCATCATCTTTTTGAATAGCCCAACCTTCTCCTTCTAATATTTCTATTGTTCTATCTTCTTTGTCTTGATGCCATACCAATTCCATTGGGTCTACATCTTTAGAAAATGTTCTTATATTACCTTTATTTGAATATGGGTTCATTATTGTGCCTTTTTCTGGATTATGAACCATTCAGTCCCATCTGACCATACTCTAATACCTTCATAATCTTTGTTAATACGATAAGCTTGAGTAGAAGAACCATCTAAACTTTGTCCTGACCCATTTAAAGGTCTTAAATCAGCATGGGTAGATGAAGAAAAAGTACCATCTGAAATAAATCCTATTATTCTGTTAACATTTTCAACTGCAGTGCAATCTGGGAGGTTTACGTTACAAGTCCCATTAGGCCCACTCCAAGTTAATTTTATAAAAGATGAATCGTTAAATTCAGATCCTGTTATATAAAACTCTCTTATAGGGTTTAAATCATTGTATACAGTAAGATTTTTAGGAATTAGATAAGTTGCTTCACCTGGTCCTGCTTGTCCTCCTGGTAAGTTTATATCAAATGTTGTACTATCTCCTTTGGTAAAGGTTAATATATGATCTGATATTGACCCAGTAACCATTAAAGATCCAGTATCTGTAGCTGTAAGATAAGAGGAGGTTACTGATGTTAAGTTATTTACTTCTAATTGAAGTGAGCTTGTAGCAAATGATGATATATCATCTAAAGTAGTATATTTAGTTACACCACCTTGTACATCAGCAAATAGTTCATCTCCTTGAAGGGTAGATGAAGATGGTAATCCAGAAATTGGTAAATTAGGCATATCCTGTTATAAAAATTTTACTATTATCTTCTTGTAATAAATCGAATAAATCTTCTTGTAAAAGAAAACCTATATTTTGTATTGTTGTTCGTTTAGGACCTTTTTTATGTCCTTCTAACCAATGTAAATAAGCATTACGTTTATACGTAAGTTCATTTATATAAAGATTATATTTTTTTACTTGTTCATTTAAAGGTAATAAAGAAATTTCTGATATCCTAGTAAATTTTTGCCAAGGGATTTCATTAAATATGTTAATTTTCATATTGTTTATACATATTAGGTTTTTTTCTATTAATATAAGCTTTTTAAAATGCTTTTATATTACCTTTATTTTTATAAGGTTGCATTATTTTTTCTTATATTCTGCTTTTTTAGTATTTTTTACAAATTGCTTTCCTTTTTTATCCCCTCTAACCTTTTTAGCAACCGTAGCTTTACGTTCTGCTTTAGTTAAAGATTGTGCTTTTTTCTTAGGTAAACATCTTGTAGTAGCTTTGCCTTTTTTCATTGTACCACAATCACCTGATATATTACCGGAGGTATTAATTCTTACCCAATTTTCTTTTTTAAACCAATCACGTAATGATTCTGATATTTTATCTATATCTAATTCTTTATAACCAGAGCCATAAGGAGATGATTTACCATCATGGTTAGGAGCTACGTTTTCATTTGTTTTTTTTTTCCTGCCACTCATTTGTCCCTTACATACTTTAACAGCACGACCAGACAAATAGGCAGAGGATTTTTCACCAGCAGCCATTCTTCGCTTACGATAAGCTTCACCTTTTTTACAAAGTTTTTCTTTGATTAGTTTTTGTAATCTATCCATTACCAAAAAGTATTCATATTTGCACCTAATCCTAAAGCACTGGCATATCTTGGGAGATTACAACTCCAATATCCTGCTTTAGTTCTATCTTTTTTATTTTTGCAGTTATGACGTGCAGCAAATGCGTTGCGTGCTTGCTTATTTTTTATTTTAGCTCTTAAACCACCAGATCCAAAAGATACTTTTTTAACTTTTTTACTTTTAGGATCTTTAACATAAACATAGTATGCTTTAGATCCTCCTCTTTTAGGTTTATTTAAAGGAACATCTTTACCTTTAAATTCAGCTTCTTCTACTTTTTCTTCATTTAAGTCTTCTTTATGGTATAGTTTTTCACTTTCACCATTAGGACCACTTCCATTTTCATCATGGGGATTACCTGACATTAATGAACCATCAGGCATTTTATGTACTTTACCTTTCCATTCTTTACCATCTTTAGTAAAATGGGGAACACCTTCTTTTTCATTTAACATAGGTAAATCTAATGGTATAGATTCACCCTCATATAAAGCAAATTCACCTAAATGTGTTTTAATTAATGCTTCATCATCCTCACATAAGTTGATTATGTTACGGGAATACATTTTTCTAGCTTCTTTAATTAAAGCTAAATGTCTATTTGAACCTATACGATATATGTTTTCAAATAAAGGTAATTTTTTATCTATATGATATTGTAAGCCCTCAGATAGTAGAGATTTTACCTTACCTTCTGTTAGTAAAGGTCCTTTTGTTTCACAAGTATCACATCCACATTTACACATATTATATTATTTTTTGTCCTCTGGGTTTTGGATTAGCTCCTAATCTAGATTTAGCCATCTTCCCACCAGGTTTGTTAGTAAATATAAGGGGAATTGTTATACCATTTACTGTTTGTAGAGCATCAGTAAAATAATAATCCCCTGATCTTTTCTTTATATGCATAAATATTTTTTCATATTTTTCTGCAAATTTATCTAAAGGTATAACATCACCATTAGTTATAATTTTATTATCCTCTATTTTATATTCTACTTCCATAGGACCTATGTAATAACCATCAACCGGTCCTCCCATAGCTGCATTGCCTCTTAACATATCATCGATTAAATCTTGAGGTACTACCCTATTTACATCTTTCATATAAGATGTCTTATATAAATTTGTATCATAATTAATTTCACTATTAGAGTCAAATATTTCTTTGTAGTATTCGTATGCATCTTGGTAAAAATCAGCTACAAAATTAGCTAATTCATTACTTATCTGTGTAACACCTTGTAAACCACCACCTGCTATACTAGGGGTAACTAAACCTTTTGCTGATAGCAAATAAGGATTTGCATCCTTTATAATTAGTCTTATATCGGCATACGCCTCTGCTCTAGGGGGATCAGGTTGTTTTTCTGCATTTTTAATATTTTCAATTTTAAAACCATTAGCCCCAACTAACGTCTTAATACCCTCAATACTATTGATAGCATCAATAAGACTTCGTTCTTGACGTTCTGAGGTTTGAGCTTTATTACCCCCAGTTCCTCCTAATTCTTTAGTTTTTTTAATTTCTTTAAATGAATATTCATTTCCATTATCATCAACAAAAAATTTAAAGTTATTTATACTTTTACCTCCTACACTTCTAATATCATCTACTTTTTGATTTGTAAACATATCAATATATGATGGATCTTTAAAATTTAGTATTACTTCACTACCGTTTTCTAAAGTAAATGGAATTTTATTAGATATTTGATTTGCTAAAGTAGTTAATCTTACTAATTTTCTAGATTCGCTGGATAAGTCACTCCAATTTAAAGATTTTTCATTTAATTTAAATTTATATCCTATAATTTCACTAATCAACGATTCTAATAACAAAACATCCTGATCATTATTCATGTCAGGATATCCTTTATCAAATTTGTAAGCAAATTCAGAAAAAAACTTATCGAATATGTCCATTTTAATTTTTACTATTTAGTCTCTTTTTAACACTTTGCATACTCCATATCCTACAAACGCTACCATTGTTACTATAAATCCACTCATTTTATTATTTTTATTTAGTTATAAATTAATTATTCATCATAACTATTAAGTGGGAATATTTTTTACACTTCTACATCAACATCTATATCAGTTTCTTCTTCTGTATCAGATGAATCATCTTCATCACCTTCTACATCAGCTCCACTAGCTGAACCATACTGTAATATACGTGAAATGGATTGTGCGGCATATTCTTCTTCGTCTATATTTAATAGATAATATTTTTTACCTTCTACTTGAGCTATCCAGCTACGTTCTGTAAATATAAGAATAAAATTTTGTCCGTTTAATAAATTAATACGGAAAGTTGAAGGGCGAGGAGCAATCCAATCGATTCCTTCTAGGAAAGAATCGAATTCATGGGTTAATAAATCAACTATAACATCCTTAAGTTCGGGAAATTTAGTTAATTCATCATACGCTAATGCAGCATCCTCAGATTTAGATTTTTCACCTACTACTTGAAGCGCTAATGAGCGAATTTTTTCCCTTAGTTCTGCTTTAGTCATTACTTTTTATCTTGTTTAGCTAAGAAAGAGGCAACAGCCATTTGTACTTTCTTTTTATCGGATTTACCTTTAAATTGAGGTGCATCGGAATCTTTAAAATCTTCAATATGTTTGTCTACTGATGATTTTTTAGTAAGTTTTTCTTTGATTTTTTCTTGAGACATCATAGCTTTGATTTTATTAATCAAATCTTTTTCTGGATGTTTTTCTAATCTAGCTTCTTCTTCTGATGCTTCAAATTCTTTATCAGTAGTTACCTCATCCACCATGTCAATCACAGCATCAATTTGAGCTACTTTTTCTTTACCATCAATATAATCAAAAGCACTATCTAACATAGCGTTTGCTTGAATAATTTTTTTCTGCCACCACTGTGGGAAATCTACTTCACCTTGACCATCATATTTATCTACTGCTCTATATAGCATTTGAACCATTTGACCTGCTCTAGCTAATTCAGCTTTAAGCATTCCTGGTTCATCATCTTGATGTCCTACATCTAAATCTTCACTCATAGGATTTCCTCCTAATTTTTCAATTGCGTTATCAATTTTATTTAACATACGGCCATATTTATCTGCTACTTTACCACCTCCAGGTTCAGCTTCTTGCTCCATATCCCTCATAATTTCAGCTCTTTTATTTTGGAGCATTTCTATTTTAGAGGCATTTTTAAGTGCTTTAAAGGCTGGGTTAATTTTAGGTTTACCATCTGTAGCTCTCATTTTCATAAGAACAGGATCATTTATGTCTTCATTCATAGATCTCCAATGCTTAACTAATTCTTTTGATATAGCATCAACATTTAATAATACTTTTTCGGAAGCATCTATTCCTACATCTCCCATTTCTTTATCAAAAGAAAAATCTGCTAAGTGTAATGTATCATCCTCATCAATATAAAATGAAAACTGATCTTCACTATCATTATCATATTCAACGAAAATTTCAAAAGAATTAGGTTTTATGTCTTTAACCTTCATAGTACTTACTGTATCTCCAAGTTCTTTAAGACCCAAAGCAACTGCAGCACCTACATCCCTTGCAATTAATTTTGTTTCATCAATTGAAAATTTAGTAGTTTTTTCTTCAGATATATTTTCTTCAACTTTCTCATCAGGATCACCTTCAAGGTATTCACCAGAAGGATCATTATCTTCTTTAGTAAGTGAATTTACAACTAATTCTTTAATCCTTTCATCTATAGGTTTTAAATCTGATTCGTGGTAGGATTCATTTCCTTTTTTAGTTTTAACTACTACAAAAGATCCTTTAATATCTTCTACTGTCCCTTTACCACCACCATATTCTTTAGAGATTTTAACTCTAGATCCTATATCTAAACCCTCGATTGTTTCTTTGATTTTATCTAAATTCATTGCTTCAACTTTACTTTTAGCTTGTTTTGTAGCTATACCATACATAACCTTTTCAGCATTCTTACCATACTTTTTAACTAAAGATTGTTTATTTTTTAATAAACCCTTGAGAGCGACTTCACGTTTCTCTAGTTCATTTTCGGTAAGCTTACGCTCGTTAATCATTTAGTCGTCATTCCTATTAACTACATACTCTCTTGTAAAGAATGTAATGGTATTACCGATTTGGTCAGCTAATTTATCGTTTCCTAATGCGTTAGCAGAATCCATAGCAGCTTTAAGTGAATCTTGGATAACTTCTTCTTCAGGGGTTAAACCTACATTTACTGTGGTTTTAACTGCTTTCTTTTCAATGTCAATCTCATCAGGCTCTACATCAACATTTACCTCATCTTCTACATCAACATCAACGTCGACATCTTCTTCAGCTTCTGAATAGATAGAGGCATTATATTGTGATTCTTCAGATAGTTCAGATAAAATTGTTTCCCTTATTTTAGCTTTAAGTTCAGATTTTTTCATTTTAGAAGACATTTCTTCTGTTTTGATATCATCTTCCTCATAATATTTTCCTGCTGTTTCAGATACAGATTCTTTATTAATTTTGTTTTTACCTTTCTTTTCAGCATCTCTTTTTCCCATTTTTCCATAGGAATCGTCTCTACGATCTTTGAAAGATTGTTTCTTATCAGCTTCTTTGCCTTTTCTAGCGCTTACAGATTCGTCTTCACGATCATCATAGCCTTCTTTTTTTCTTTCAGTGATAAGTGTGTTATCTGGATCAACCTTAAGTAAAGGATTGTCTTTTAGGTATTCAGTATAGTTAAAATCGCTCATTTTATTATATTTTTGATTATAAATATTAACCAATTATAGTAGAATTAATTTTTTTATTTCTTTAACGACTCTAAGTATTCAACTACATTTTTTATGTTGTCATCTACTTTTTCTTTATTAACTTTACCCACCCATCTTTCAACATCTCCATCTTCTGATACATGGCCACTATTACTTTCTTCAACTTTATCTTGGATCCAAAGTTTGAAATCTTTTATTTTATTATCAATTTCATTATTAATAATTCCATTATGATATTCATCCCACTTACCTTCTCTTTTAATTTTATCCTCTTTTAAAACTACACACCTAAAACACGTTTTATGAACTTTATAATAGGTACTATCGTTTCGATTTTTCATTACTGTTTTACAATTAGGACACAATAAAGGCACCATGTGTGCCTTTTTAGCTGTATCTAATTTAGTAATGTTTTGTTTAATACCATTTTTAATAGTCCATTTTCTATCATTTTCTTCCCAAATATCACCTTCTTTATGGGATTCATACTTTTTAGTGTAACCTACGCTAGTTTGAGTTTTATCTCCATATTTCCCTTGCATAAGATTTCTTAGACGTTCTACGTCTTTCTTAGCAAATTCTTTTTTTAAAACATTATCTTGGTTCATAATTTAAGTTTTTTTAATTGTTCTATGGTGTTAGATGCACTAGTATGTAATATACCAATACCACCAGCAGCTTCCCACTGGTTTATATTATCTGCTCTATCATCTATTAGTATTGATGTTGGGGTTGCTAATTGTTGTTTTAACTTAGCATAACGTAATAATAATTTTGTACCTGGTATTTTATTTCTAACCCATAATGCTTTTCCTAATCTAGAAGATTTATCACGGGAGGGAGCTGAAAGTATTATAGGGTCAAATGGTTTAATATAATCCCACAGTCGTTGTCCATCAGGCATCCATTGTAACCCTACCCAAAATCCTACACCAGCTTTAGATATTGGTTTCCAAAAATCTTCCCCAGAGAAAAATTCACCTTTAAGATCCATACCAGTTAATTTTTCATATCCTAATTCAAAATCAGCTAATACTCCATCAAGATCACAGTATATTTGGTATTTTAATTCTTCATTTTCTTCCAATCCCATAGCTAATTCACGTGCAAAGGCATTTATCCCAAATGGATCTTTACCTAATTTGTCATTAAATCCATGTTTATGTTTGTAGGATTCATTGTCTTCATTTATTGGAGTATTATCATGCCCACACTTATGACAAAGATATGGATCTTTTCCACCAGATGAAATATCCCAACTCCAACCACAGTTATCACAGACAACTTTATCACCTACAATAGCTTCATTTAAACTATCAGTCCAATTTCTGAATGTCATTGTACCTATTAAGTTGGCTTCTTGTTCTATTTTATCTAAGTGGTCGTCCTCTTGAGTATTTGTAGTTTGAATGTCTCCTAATCTATCTTCTATATTTTGTGTATGATGAACCATTTCATGTGAAAATGAACGTACTATATCTTTTGGATGTCTACCCTCAGTATACAACACAATTGTCATGGTATTTGGGTCATAATACGCGGTTGTACCCATGAACTCCTTAGCATTGGGCACGTCGTTGTGTTTAAATATAACTTTGGGTAATGGCCGGATATTCATGCCTTTATCTAGCATGTGTTGAGTTAAATCCTTTATTTTTTGTTTAATATCTATGTCTTGGGAATATGAAGCACCTTCTCTTAAGTTAGGACTTATAATATTGTATACCTCTATTTCTTCCTCATCTGTAAGTTCATCAGGTAAAAATGGTGATAACTTTTCTACAGATATTTTAGCAGCATTTCTAGCTGCTGTACCTGATACACCACCTTGTGTTACAATAGTACGCAATTCTAGATTTGAATAATTATCTAAAGATTTAGTTCTGTTTGCTATATCAGCAAAGTCTTCTTCATTCCCTTCCCTAGCACCAATTATGAATAATACTTCTTCATTAGGATGTTCTTTAGCATAATCATAAATACCTTTAATAGGGGGAACAGAAGTAGATCTAACTGTAACCATAATAGGAAGATATTGTTTGTAAATATCCCACACCACAATAGAATCAGCTTGTGTTACACCATCCCTATCTTTACCACCTACTAGGATAATGAATTCATCTATTTCGGGGTTTTCTTTAATTGCTTGTTTTACAACAGTAAAATGTCCTTTAGTGGGAGGTTTAAATCCTCCACCATACACAGCTACTACCTTTTTCTTTTTATCTTCAGGTAGTAAATTTTTTATTAACTCTGTTGTTAAATTCATGAACTAAGAAATTTTCCTATTCGCATTTGTGCTTCTTCTTTTGACAAACCATCAGATGTAATATCTTCTACAAAATCATTTCCTAACAATTTTTGAATATCATCTTTCATTTCAGCATATTGTTTTGCTGAACGTTCTTTTTGTGCTGGGGATTTATCTTTAGTCCCTGTTGGCCTAAATGGAGTAAGGTATTTATCTATAATATCTTCAATATCAGTTAATTTGTTATCATCTAATGTATTAGATACTAAAGCAAAATTGCTGCTTGCATATCCACCAAACAATTCTCTATAGGGTTCATAGTTTTTAGTTACATTCATCCAAGTACGCATTACAATAGCAGGTGGTAAACTTCTATCCTCACCACCTGATTTTTCAAAGCGATCTTGATTTTGTTGTAAGGATCTTTCTAAGTCAGTATAGACATAAAGCATCATAACTTTATATCCTGCTTTTTCTAACTCATCCTTTAATTCTGCTGTTTGTTTGTATGAAGCTGCTGTACTATCTAATATAAATGATTCTTTAGCTTCTATTGTGGTTTTAACAGATGATTTAAATTCTTTATTAGCTGCAGCCATTTGTGCAGCTTGTTTACTTCTTTCTTCGGGAGAAGAATTTTTTAAATCTAATGATACATTAGCTTGTTTTAGTTTTTCTATGTAAGTATTGTCTATATTTAGTACTTTTAAACCGTTTAAGTTTAAACCTTTAAGAACATATCCTTTTCCAGCACCGGGTGCACCCGCTAATATTATAGCTTTTGGACTTCCTATTTGTTCTACTAATAAATCGTACAATTTAATCATGATTTGTTTTTATTATAAATATTAGTACTTGGGTAGATAATTATTTTTGTCATATTATAACCTTTATTTGTTCCGTAAATATACGAATAAAAAATGGGGAAGCCAAGCTTCCCCACATTTATTTTAATAGTTTTAAAATTTGTTTTACTGTATTTTTACCAACTTCTATTTCGTGGTAAAGTTGATTATGTTCTTCTAATTTAGCTTTACATAACTTATCAATCTCTATAGATTGTTTTAAATCTTGAAATCTTTCAGCTTCATTAATCTCAGTATTAGATCTTTTTAGTAATATGTTTATGTTATCATATTTGTTGTGTAAGTCTACTACCATTTTATGAAAAGATTCACCATAATATTCTGCTGGATATCCTTTAGTATAATAGCTATGATAAATAGTTGAGAATAAAATAGGAGAATCTATAATAATATAATCTACTTTACCATATGACTGTGCTATACCTCTATGTTGGTTAGCAAATACATATAGTTGGTCTTGTATAGCAGGATAGTTTTTATCCCAAGCTAATGTTTTAGGAAACTCATATGGGTTATTACAACTAATATGTTTTTTCTTCAACTTATAAGTAATACCTGCTGCTATAGAGGATTTACCTATACCTGGTCCACCAAATAAATTTATGAGTTTACTCATACTAATCAGTTAGTTGCATATAAATCGAGTATATATAACCTATAAATCCTACTACATTAAGTAAAGATAAGTTATATGACTTTGTTCTTTGTGTTTGTATAGTTAATAATGCTAAACCTAAAGCAGATAATCCTTTACCATAAGGGGTTTGAATAAAATATGGTCCAACCATTAGGCAACCTGTACCTAAATATATTACTGCGTATTTATATAATAACTCTTTCATGAAAATATTTCGTTTAAAATTGTTGACAATCTTATTCCTGCTTGGAATAATCTTTGGTCTATAATTGGTAAAACTTCATATACGTAATCATACGATAAATAAGATCCTGCTGTAGTTTCATAGATTTTTGGTACAAATGAATGTGATTCTTTAGACCATTCTAAGGCATTACCTTGAGGAAAATCTAATTTTTTGCTGTCCATAAGTTTAACAGCATATTCTGTATAACTCATTTTATAGTCATCAATGATTCCGGCATCCCATAAATCATGTAGGTTAGTCCAATTCTCAGCTCCTTTTCTACCTTTAAAATTTACTTGAATTTTGTTACCTCCCCAATCTTCTTCTCTACCTGTATGAAGTGGTTGATGTAGATCACCTACCATATGAATTAGGTATTTTAAGTAAAATTTCTTAGTATCTTTATCTGTTGAAGATGATTTTAAGATTGATATTGCTCTATCTATAATCATTACTACATTTTCTTGTGTATGTTCTATTTCATCATACTCTTTATCTATTGGAAGGTTTATATAGTGCCATTTAGCAAATTCATCGTACTTAGGGTTACTTCTCATCTCATCTGCCCAAGTACTAGCATTTGCAAGTGAATGACCATCTAATAAATCTCTAACTTTTTCTCTAACCTCTACTGTTAGATTGTTTTCTGCTATTTCACCAACCACTCTATGGCCAGTTTTACCCCAACCAAATAGGTTAAAAGGTATTAATAAAAGTATAAATATGTTTCTCATAGTAAATAAAAAAAGGGGAGTATTTAAACTCCCCTAATTGTTTCTTTAAAAGTTATAACGTAAACTTGCGTTCCAAGTTCTACCAAATCCAAACCATACTGAGTTTCTTACATCAACACCTTCCCAGGTTACAGAAGTATCATCAGCGTGAATATTT
>Ga0208303_1000572_pt1 | contig 15141 bp, 25 predicted proteins | sample CB_VirMetaG_2_FD_184537 | JGI IMG/M metagenome (GOLD analysis project Ga0208303, IMG submission 184537) | Freshwater to marine saline gradient viral communities from Chesapeake Bay - CB_1504_2 Viral MetaG (SPAdes) (version 4) | ecosystem: Environmental > Aquatic > Marine > Coastal | place: USA... | reverse complement strand
CGTTAGTGATAAAGTACTCGACAACATTGTCCAACATTTCCATAACATCCGGGATAAACTGATCATTATTTTTCCAATCATCATAGTACTCCAAGTTAACACTAGACAAACAACACACAGCCGTTCGGTCAGCACTAGTGGGCAGGAAGATTTCGGTACACAGGTTAGACCCGTTAATACGTAACCCTTTATCCTTTAACCACTCAGGCATATCCCTGTTAGCCGTATCAATGAAGATGAAGTATGGCTCACCCGTCTGCATACGTAAGTCCAACATCTTCTGCCACAACCCCTTAGCACTGACCACTTCTACGACCTCGCCATTGGCGGGGTTTTTTAATGCCCAATCGTCATTGGCCTCTGGGTCTTTCATACACCGTTCGATCACCTGCATAAACTCATCGCTTATGTTAACACCGTGGTTCAGGTTAAGCGTCCGCAGGTTTTGATCACCCGTCGGTTTACGCATCTCCAAGAACTGAATGATGTCTGGGTGACTTACATCAAGAAACGCTGCATAAGAACCCCGACGTGTTCTGCCCTGTCGGTAAGCCAAAGAGGAAGCATCGTACATTTTGAGGTGTGGCATAACACCAGTTGATTTATCATCACTGTTACGTATCCCAAGGTGTATGCCAACACCGCCACCCAACATACTAAGCCAATTAGTTTCAGATAAGTTGTCAACGAGACCTTCAGCACTGTCTTCAATGTAATTAAGAAAGCAGCTAATAGGAAGTCCACGCTTACTACGACCAAAAGAAAGAATGGGAGTGCTATAAGACAACCAATGCTTAGAACTATACTCGTAAAGTCGCTGAGAATGCTCAGGATTACTTCCGAACGCTTCCGATACATACGCAAACCTCTCTTGTGGGCTAACCTCCTCCTCCATCATGTAACTCTCACGCAACCGTTGCAGTCCGAGAGCGTCGAACAGTTTGTCCCGTTCTAAGTTTATTTTAATTGTCATCAAGTGCTTCCTCTAAATAATCAGCTATGTCTTCTATCTTATCCTGAAACCGGTTGACAATCTCTTCACTGTTAATCTCCAACAGCTCCAAGATTGTCACCTCGTCCATACGTTTTAGTTTATCACAAATGTCAGGTATTGTTAACATTTAAAATCTTCAGGCATAACTTGTTCATACTCTTCCAACCATGCAGCAACGATTGGTGTATTCATCTTAGCCTTTAACTCCTCAAATGTTGCACCTGTGATGGCGATGTCCTTCTTTGGGTTATACCCACCGACAACTCCATACACAGTGTACCGGTACTTGTGTTTAGGATTAGGTTTCCCTATTTTGTGCATACTTTTTCTCCAAATAATTCATAGAGAGAAACATCTCATCGAAAGCTCCATCCTTCACCTCGTTCAACATGACCAACCCACGCCAGTGTGTGTTGCTTAGTTGATCCATGTAGTCCTCATCGTGTAGGTAGTAGCTACCAGCGATTATCCCACAGATGGCGGTTCCGTCTGCTCTTTTGCCATAAGCAACTTGCTTACCTTGTTGATGCCCTGCAACACAAGACATGTGCAGCTTATTAACGATAACACTAGCAGAACTAGCTGGTCGCCCCATAGCACCAACAGGGAAGTAGTGGCAGAAACCAACACCATTGATAAAAACAGGTTTAAGAAAGTCATATACATCCCAATCTTTTTTGTAGTCTAGGTCATCAGTCGAAATCACACCCTCAAGCATAGGCGTGTTAGCCACTGCTCGGTTGATACGGTTCTCATGGTTACCCATTGTTAACACCATACGAGGTTTATATACCTTGTGTTTTGTAATTTTCTGTGTTGCCTGTAAATCACGCAGAGGCTTCAACAGCTTCTTCATGGCCACCTTCACACAGTTAACGTCATCCTTGTAACGCTTGCCTTCAAAGTATTTACTACCAGTCTTATCATGCGTAGACAAGGAGGGCATATCAGCGAAGTCGCCAATGTTGATAACAACATCTGGTCGGTAATCCACGATAGCCTTCCCTGCCCACGTTAGATGATCAGTAGCTACTCCCGGCTTCACTTGGCAGTCAGGAATAACAAGTATCTTCATGCTCGAAAGCCTCCAGTATCTAACCCTGTATCCCAGTAGTCTTCTAACATGATGTCTACCTTCTCATAAACACCGACATAACCGCAGGAGTCTAGAAAGGCAGCAAACTGCCGCATGACATCATCCCATCTGGCATCCTCATTACAAACGTAGAATAATTCTGAGCTAGTCTCTACACTTGGTCGTGAGCACTTCTTCTTAAAGTGGTAATACTGTTTATCTTCCATTCTTTTCTCCATAAATGCTAGGGAACAAGTCAGTCAAAATCGCTTTACACTGATCTGCTACTTCCCTATGTTCCTTCTGTGTTGCCTCGTCACAGCGGATGTCAACATAGTGCATCCAACTCCGTAACGTCCCGTTCATATACATCCGACTGTTTGTTAACCCCTCTGGCAAAACCTTCCGGGCAATTTCCTTAGCTATCCCGTTATTCAGAGCAGCTCCGTACACCCCTTTAGCTTGCGCTATCAAACTACGTTGCATCTCATCCCACCAGCGCTGTAACTCTCTGTCCTCAGTAGGGAGACTGTTCTGTCGGTTCTTATCATCCTGCAACCGTACCTCACTGTACTCCATATCCAAAGCCTCCGCATACCGCTGACTAAACTCTTGGAAGCTAAACGACCGATGCCTCAGAATCTGCCGTGCTATGTCCCGTGTTACCTCAATCTCCATGCAAACATTAACCATCTCGAAGGGTGACCAATGCTTGTTATTCATCAGGTAACGTAGCAGCTTAGGTGCTGTCACTACGTTATTCTGATTCTCTGGGTTTGAGACACGAGCCATGTAAGCAACCATCTCTTCGGCATGAGGTGTTACCCACATTAGCTTAACGTTCATTTCTTCTTCCTCTCTTTACGTTCTTCGTTGGTCTTCTTCTTGTGGCATGGTTTACAGAGTAGTTGTAGATTAGTTGAATCGCAATATAACCTTACGATATAAGTCCACCAATCTTCAAAACCACTCGCAGGGTCTACAACAGGATCTTTGTGGTCTACTTGTACTTGTTTTGCTACGAAGTATTCACCACAACCAACACACTTGTAGTGCTCTGCTAACCTACCAGAAAGTTTGTTGATCATCTTTCCCGACTTACCTTTAGTTTGCGCTTTCCATTTTCCCGGGAATCGTCTAAAGTACGCTCTAAGGGCAGATATTGCAAAGTTTCTTAACTGAGCTTCAGTCCATTCTCCATCGTTATACTTTTTGTTGTTCATACTGGTACAACAACTGAGCAAACCCTTCTACAAAGCGCTCGTCTTGGTCACGTTCACCCATTGTAAACATAATCGCATGAACAAGCTCATGGTAAAAGGTAACGTCTTTATCTTGTTTTGTTAACTTCTTGTTAATTAAAATTTTACACTCATCGGGGTTTGTAGAGCCTAAGTCAGGCATCTCGGTTTCTACTACCTCCCATGTACACCCTGCTAATTTAAACTTTTTCACTTGGTGGCTCCCACATTTGATTTGCCTGACGGCGTAACCACAACAATCTCGCATTCTCTAACACACGTTCTGCGCCCATCGCCTCCACACAACACGCATACAACTCTTCTTCTGTCTTCGCATCGGCAAGCATCTTTGTCGCAGTGACCTCTCCAACACGATATATTCCCTTGATGTTGTCGGCGCTGTCCCCTGTTAATATCTGCTTGTAAAAGAATCGCAAGCCTTCTTCTGGCGTCACATACTTCTTTACTTTCTTTACAAAATTGTAATGCCATGTTGGAACCTGCATAAAGTCTTTATCTATTGATACTATGATACTTTCATCTCCTAGTTCTGTTGCTCGTGTGGCAATGTCATCATCTGCCTCTTGTCCGTCGCTAACACTAGCGCCCCATGCCGTTTGTAAATATTCCCGTAGGAGAGGTAGGTGTTTCGGCTTCTTAACATCCTTCCTGTTACCTTTGTAAGGTGCTGTTACTGCGATGTCGTTTCTAAAGTTTGTTTTGCCTGTTAGGAACAGCTCGTGTGAGTCGGTGTCCACTAAGTCAAACATTATTAAATCTTCAAGAAACACCGCCATCGTTTCAATAGCGGTGTTTTCGTGTTCATCGTCAGTAGCAAACCCTACTCGGTAGCATAAAATATCTGCATCAAGTAGGGCAATCATTACAGCAGATCGTCGGTTTCAAAAGCTGTAACACCGCCCGTGTAAGGAACTAAGTCGGTAATCACAAGTTTTTGGAGAGAAGGGGCGATGCCGCTCTTTCCACCAAAGTTCCACTCGTAGTAAGATACCAAAGCGGCTGCTTTAGATCCATTACCAAGAATAGACCCGTCAATAGGTGTCCCACCATCGTCGTGAGCGGAGATAGTGCGCTTACTCTTACAGGTAATAAACTTACCCTTACCCTCTTTAGTTTTAACTTCAACACCAAGAGACTCTAAAGCTTTAACTGCATTGTCGGATAAATTACACAAATCAACTTGGTAACGCTGACTCATCTCATTCATCTTTTCCAAATAAGCCCACATAACATCTGCTTTGATTTTTACTGATTCATTACTCATAACTAATTCCTTAATGTACTGATGTACTACCGTCTTCTTCGGCAATACTATAAAATTTAGATGTGACAGTAGTTAAAATATCTAACACTTCCATCTCGCTCAAATGTTGGCTGAAACTTAGGTGAAATACACCTTCTTTCTCTATGATAGAGATTACAGAATCTGCATCTTTAAAAATAGTTTCCAACTTTCTTAATTCTCGTTTGTTCAATGTGTTTCCTTCCAGTTATCACCTACATTGTATTCTCCTGTTGTTGGACACCGTAGCCCTAAAGCCACACCTGCCTCTTCAATTGCTAATACAGCCAACTTACCCACCTTATCTGCGTCCTCTTGCGGAACTTCTACCTGCCACTCGTCGTGTACATTTGCACAGAACTTAGCGTCTATTATACCACACTTTAACTTATTGTTCAAGATAACTAGGGATTTTTTCATTAAAATTGCCCCTGCTCCTTGTAACAAAGTATTCAGTGCACTATGTTCACTACGCACTAACAAATGTCTACCGTCTAAACCGGGTAAATAACCATTCTTTGATAGTCTTTTTACCGTACTTTTTAGTTTTCTTAACGCTGGTGTGTTTTTGAGGAAGCGTTCTATTAACGCTGTACCTTCTTCTTCACTGCCGCCAACGATAGAACCAATCTTTCGAGAACCAGCACCGTACAGGAAAGCGTAAATAAACGTCTTCGCTGTGTTTCGGCTCTCTAACCCTGCCGCCTTCTGGTTAGCCGTATGTATGTCACCATTGAGGATTTCATTTGTGTATTGATCATCCTTCATATAGTGGGCTAACATACGCAATTCCAACCCGCTTGCGTCGATACCTACCAACTTGTTACCGGGTTCAACTGTCCACAACTCACGACACTCGACACCGTACTCACTACCACTGTTGGGCACTTGCGCCATGTTAGGGCTAATATGCGTCATACGCCCCGTCACGGCTCCGTTTGTTATTACCCTACCGTGTACCCTACCATCTGGCTTAACCACGTCAAACCAGCTACTCACCTGCGAGATGCGTTTCTGTAGCATTAGATACCGAGCAATTAGTTTAGCCTCTGGTAGGTCAATGCCCTCTAACACCTTCTCATTGATGATGGTACTTCCCTTCTCTGTTTCCTCTGTAAAGATAACACCTAATGTCGCCAGCCTCTCAGCAATCTGCTGCCTACTGCCGGGATTGAATGGGGTCACCTTGGTTTTGAGAGTTCTACCAGTTTTCTCACTAACTCGTTCTTCGACAATTGGTGGAAACGTATCTTGCAATTCGCTTTCAATATCAGCAACTTCACCTGTAAGTTGAGCGAGAAGTGCCTCACCTTTGTGCTTATCAAACTTAAATCCATGCTGCTCTTGCCTCTTTAAAATAGCCGCTACGTCATGCTCTAGCTGTACGCTCTCGCCCCAACCAGATAGCTCCTGCTCTAACATACGAAACAACTGAACTGTTACTGACACGTCCTGTCTACAATAAAAGCGGTTAAGGCTATCAACTGGATCGTCATAAGGAGTAGTAGAAGTCTTGTCATATTGTAACCCTTTCATCCAATGCCAAATACGTGTGTACTCAACCTTACGATTCCCTAGCCTCTTGCCCCATGCTGCTAAACTGTGACCGTTTTCGATAGAGGGATTGTGTAGCCTTGACATTATCAAGGTATCTCTCACTTTCTTCAATCCAATCTTCGTTCCCCACAGCTTGTTGAGCACTGGTGCGTCGAAGCCGATCAAGTTGTGTCCGATCAATCTCTCTGCTTTGTTTATTAAGGGTATGAGTGTATCCGGTTTTGTGTGACATACGTATTCACCTGTCTCGCTGTTATGGGTATAGCACAACCAAATCTTGGTCTGCTTGCTGTCTGTCTCGATGTCGAGAACTAAGTCCACATTACTTTCCTTTGTTAAAAATTGTCATACTTGTAAGCACCGCCATTAGCTAATAAATTCTTAATAACAGCATATGCTTGTATTGTGTCTTCAGTTTCTAATATGGATTCCAAATAAGTTCTCCAACTATTCTCGTAATACTGTACCTCGTGTATAGTAAACTGTGTATCACAATAGGGATATTCACGGGCTACTAAACTATACTCATATGTTACAGCGTCCTCTCTGTGTGTGAATACTTTTTCTGGCGCATCTGAACCATCTTCTGAAAGCACCCATACTGTTTTCATCATATCACTTCCCCTTAGCAAGTTCAATTTCAACTAACTTCGCATAACCCCCTACATCGTGCCAACTATCATCGTAGAAGGGGTCACCATTGACAATACGTGCCAGTTTGTTAGCAATCAAGTCCAAGCTCTCCTGCATATAGGGTTCCATCGCATTCCAACTATCACCCGCATGCATAATATCTTTTAACCACTGTGATGTGGCTGACACATCCTTGTACTCACCATAACGTCCCTCACGCTGGTCTAGCGTCTCTGTTACATCCTTCATAACAATCCTTCCTGCGGCTTCGCGCATTGACATCTCACGGTCTTCAAAATACTCCCAATCACCTTCCGGGATTAGCTCATTCAACTTAACAAAAGAGGGGTTAATCAAAACATCCCCTTCAAATCAGGCTTACGATAACGCTCACCCTTCTTAACCTTACCGTTCTCATCGAACTCAGGGTAACCCTTGTAATTGAACTTAGACCAGTTACTCTCGTTAACCTCAGTGACCGCTGCATTCATATCCATCTTAGCGCACACACCAACACCGACAGCCGTAACAATTTGATCTGCTAACGAGTCAAGTAGCGGCTCACGATCTATTGATGATACAGTTTTATCACCTGCCTTCAATGCGTCAGCGAACTCCTCTAAATCATCAAGCGCCCTAGCCAAGTCACTGTTAGCATCTATGTTTAATGAATCCATCATCTCAATGAACTCCTCAATGTGACAGCCTATCTGAACATCTAGGTCACGCACCATTGGTTCTGGTCGTGCTCGTTTATGCCATAGGGTTATGTTGTCAATCATTACTTCCTCCGTCGTGGTAAGGGTGTCCAGCCAATCCAGAAACCATCTTCAATTATAGCAGGTGATAACGACCCATGAGAGGCCACACCATACACACTTAGCAACTGTAACTTAACACCGTGTGGTGCTTCCTCTATCGGTCGCCAATAGTAGTTTAAGTCGATGCAGGCCACACCATCCTTAGTTATCTTATCAGTCATCATCTTCCTCTGGATTTAGGCGTTTAGCATCCTCAATCGCCACTTGAAGTGCGGTTAATATACCTAGCCTAGCCAACGCATCCAACTCCTCCGGTGAAAAGTTGAGTTGATAGTCTGCACTACCATCCTCGTTCTCACGGATTAATGTTACTTTTGATGTTCCAATAGTATCAGTCATACCTTTTCTCCATAATACTCTAACAAAATTTCAAGTGCCTCCTTCATTTTTTCTATCTGCTCCTTGTCTTCCTCTTCATCAGTAGAGAATATAGCTAGGAACCCATGATCTTTTTCCTTGTATTTTTCTAGATACTCTCCCATATAACCATGGATTCTTTTTAATTCTTTGGTGACAATTATGTCTTGAAAATCCTCACTAAGAATGTCGTTTATATCAACCTTCAAAACAATGCCTCCTCTGTCTGCTCAATTAACAACCCATGCCGTATCTTGTGTGCTCGTTTCTGCACCCACTCAGGCTTGATACCGAAAGGGTTGAAGCATACGCCCGTCTTACTACAATACCCATAGTCTTCCATCATAATACATCATCCATTAAAAGCTCTGATTCACGTAGTATACCATTGTTTTGGTTATACTGCAAGCCAAATTTAATACCTGTTGCTCGACCAGTAAACCTATCCTTCAACACCCTAAACGTCGTTGTCTGTCGCTTAATCGGGTCTGTGTGCTGCTTGTTACGCTCTAACCCAAACATGTAGTGCGACCAACGTGCAATAGCCCGTGAGCCTGTGAAATGCTTCTCCATCACACGTCCACCTTCTTCGTGAGACTTACCCTCTGGCGTTGTCAGGTGACTAATGAAGTGGATGATGATGCCAAGCTCCTGCGCTAATGAGGCCATGTCTGCCATGATGCCATCAAGTGCCCTACGCTCATCCTGCTCCTGCGCCGATAACGCTGTCAGGTGATCGAGATAGATGTGCTCAATGTCATACGCCTTGTTAAAGTACTTAATGATGCCCTTGATCGTCTTCCAATCCATCGCCCCAAAGTGCTCCATCATGTATAGCTGATCACGCTCCTCTATTCGGTTAACACTCTCCTCATACTGTGTACGGTTCCAGTCAGCGTCAGGTACATGGTATAGCCGTTGGTCTAGCTTACCCATCACCCGTTGCCCTGTCTCGACCACGTTTTGCTCTAGGTAGATAACACCCACCTTCTTGTTCAACGTCTCGATGTCGTAGGCTATCTGCTGTGTGAATACGTCAGTTTTACCGACACCCACACCAGCACCAAAGGCATATAACTCACCCTTACGTCGCCCATAGGTCAACCCTGTTAGCGTAGAGAAACACCACGGCACACCCGGCACTGGTGGGGTTAACAGCCTTTGCTTGATGTCGGTAATGGTGACAATGCCTTCAGGCTTATACTTCTGTGAATCCGCCCACGCTTGAGAAAACTGTAGTTCTGACCTGTTAACCAACCAGTCGGAAGCATCTTTATATTGTAAATTGTGTTTGAATAATAAAGACTTACTGCCAAATAATTCAGCAACCTTAGTCGCTGCCTCACGTCCAGCATCGTCACTATCAAAGCAGATAACAATCTTATTGAAAGAATCTAACCACTCATAAGCTGCCTTACAGTCGCTTAGGGCTGATTGAGCACCTGAGCGAATACTAACTACAGCGCCTTTGCTGCCCATCATCTGATAGGCGCTCATGGCATCTAACTCCCCCTCGCAGATGGTAACAACATCACCACCATTAGAAAAGATGGCTTGACCAAAGAGTGTAGCGACCTTCCAATCACCCTCCACTTTAAACTGTTTATCCTGACTACGCACCTTGTTGGCGACATGAGCACCACTTTTGTTAAAGTAGGGAAACAACAACTCTCCCTCTGGTGTTAACTTAACGCCGTAAGCCTCAACTGTCTTTAGGGCTAACCTACGGTCACTAATACCGCTCTCAAACGCATCAGAACGGCTCAGGAAGGGCTTTTGTGTGTTAGTGGATACCTGTGGTAGGGTTTTCATATTAAATCCGTTCTCGGGCTTATCTCGCACGTTACACTTAAAACAGTATTTTGAATCATCTTCGTTGATAACAGCAGCATCGCTACTGCCGCAGTGATCACAACCGATGTGAACTTTTTTGTAGTTGGGCATTACAACTCCCAACTGTTATGTAGAGACTGCATTGCCTCCATTTCCTCAATCGTTAGAGCACGTTGCTTAGTTTCTTTAAACAACATCTCTAAAAAGCTAGAGAGCCCTATAGAGTCAATAACATCCTTAGCGTCATTAACTGTATAGTACATAAATGCTTCAGTTTCTATATTATTCATAAGTGTTCTCTATAGTGTCATAAGTGTCTATATAGTTAGCAACATCCGTGCCAACCTCTTTACGCAGATCTTCTCTGGTTAATGTTTTAATGTCATCTGATACATACGAAAGACAACTTTCACACATGTCAAGGAATTCATTAGTACTAACGGCACGGATTGTGCTTTCAAAGTAAGATAGCGTCACGTTACAGCAGTTACATCTCATTTTTAACCCTCACTAGTTTAAAAACCCCCTCTTGGTTATTCAATTCTAACCAATACACCGCATTGGCACGTTCTGTTGTTTTATACACAACTTTGTTACTATAGATAGTCCTGATCTCGTACATGTTAACCTCCGTAAGAATGAATAAGCCCATCAATCTTAACACTTTTGATAGTTTGGCGATTGATAGAGCGGTAACCCTCTGCTTGCATGTCATATATTACCACAAATTTGTCCAAGTCAACAGTGTTTATTCCCCCTTTTAAATGTTTAGTGACACCTAAGCGACCGTTTAGAACCCGCTCTGAACCGTCTTTCTTGGTGAAGGTAACAGTAACAAACTTGCCGCCGCTGTTTAAGATTAACTCGTCTAACATAACTTCCTTTCGTTGTTGATGGCTCAAGTGTACACCATTTTTTGTGTTTGTCAAGTAATATTTCAAAAATAAAATTGACATCGGTTTCAAAAATTTTCCGGATAAAATGACTTCTGGAAATGCAGCCTCCAAAACAGCCTTTTTTGTACTTTTCTACTGCTTTTGTAAGTGAGCACTCACTTCGCTGTCAGATGTAAGTGAGCACTCACTTCGCAAGTGTGGCGTGATAACAACAGAGGTGCTGCCTGCCGCTATAGGGTAACCCCAGCCCCTCAGAATACCCCTAAAAGCCCTCAGAACGGCCTCTAACGCGTTATTTTAAGCTACCCTATACCTAGGTATACCCTCAAAACGTGGATGCCTAGAAAGACCTGCAATTTGAGAGTGAGCACTCACTTACAAAACAGCTTCAAAAAAACCCCAGATGACCGGGGAATTTTTTGGAGTTATTCTGACGCCGGGAGCAATCGCCAGAAATCCCTCAGCGCAACGTCTGGGTCAAGATGCCGATATAGGATGGGGGTAGAACACTTGAATATGTGCGCCCCGTCCGACGTCACCTGCACGAATTCCCAGAGGGTTAGGGGTTGTAAAGGGTCGAATAAGAAGACGCCCACGTCGCCTATTGTTAATGCCATTTCGTGCCCTCCCAAGCGTCGATCAATTCCACGCCGTAGACTCCATCTTCCAGCGGGTCTCGATATGTCGGTAAACCCTCCCAGTCGACAGCAACAACAGCAGACGCCAGCGCCAGATAATGAGGCAGGCTGAGGGTTTCTTCTTTCCTATGCTCATTCAAATACCCAACGGATATATTCGTGCATTCAGAAATTATGTCGGTGAATTCTGCGGTATCTGTATATACGCCAGAATCCGAGGGCATATATAACAACCCTTGATTATTTAATTGATCGCACAGCGCCTCTGCGAATTTATCCGAACAACAGCGCCCGAATCCTTGATGCGTAATTACATCTGAGGTTCCGCGTCTGTCGAATGCAATCGCCCGGTCGAAATACTCTAAAAGCAAATAATCACTAGCGACATGGCGCGCCCCTACGCCTCCCACTTCTTCGCCCACGGTAAACAGGTAATACCCTTTTACGTTATTTTCCAACAGATGCACCAGCAGGGCGACGCCTGCGCCATCATCCGCACCTAGTGGCGAGTTAATCCCCGCGTAATACTTCCCCGTGGCGTGATTGATAATGTTGACCCCATCCTCCCTGTGGACGGTATCAGCGTGGGCGACGAATAAGGTAGAGGATTGATCTTGGGTATTATCAATGTGCAGGTTTCCGGCATTGTCGAATTCGTAGGGCAACCCGACATTATCGGCAACATATTGCAACAGCGCCTTTTCACCAGTACCGCCGTGGGGACGTTTTAGCGTCAGCGCGAATTCCAGCGCATTAATTAATTTGGTTTTTTTCATTTTGAATTATCCCTGTTCAGTTAAAAGAATATGGTTTTCTATTTCAGTAGTTTCATCGATGTCGACAAATTCGCCCTTATCTTTCCCGAATGTAATGCAGACAATTAAATCGCCCGAATCGTCGGTGTGATATATGTCGTTGTCACGCGTCACAATGACGTCATCCAGCGCCCAGTATTCGCCCTCATGAGATCCTGAATCCACTAGATAGATGGCGTGATCCGTGTAATCCTCTGCTGGGTAATACTCGCCGTCAGATTCGCAGGTAATTACGGAATCCTCATGTAGATATTCATCGATGCAATCGACATATACATATCCAGCGTCGGATAAATCATCCTGATGGATGACATCATGGATCGACTCAATATATACGGAATCACTTTCGTGGATGTAATTCTCTGAGTAGCGAGAGAATACATATCTATTCGACGCACAATCCTGACAGATCAATGAACCGTCATGCGTTGTGCAGGTTTCATCTTCATCCACACCATCTTCGCAGGATTCGCAATGGATCTCGCTAGGCAGAGATGCAAAGCCCCCCACGTTGTCACACTCTAATTCCCCATCCTCTTTAATTTCCAAACAATGTGCGAATTCGTTAATTTCAACATTACGGCAATTCCCATCAAGATAAGGCGCAACGATTTGCTTTCCCTCATAAATAAGGGCTAACCTCTTACCCTCCCAGCATCCCTCCCTCTCAAAACCGTGTGCCTGTAACCATGCCTCGATCTCCACGTCAGCACCCCATGATCGATCCCTGCTATATGAGCGCACGAATGTCGTGCCATTAACTAAACAGCGCCCCTGCACGACGCCCTCAGCGTCAACCCTAACCACAAACCGCCAGCCTAGCTCTGGCGTGTAGCAATGATAGGGGTGCGTCTTAAAATGATCTTTATTCATACATGAGTCGGGCGATCTTTTCAGGTACTCAATGAATTGATCGGTGCTCTCGCTGAGTACCTTAATTGTCCCGGGTTGGACGCAATGGAGGGCGACTAGATCGCGGATTACGTCGTCACGCAGGTGTGGCCAATGCCTCTTAATGTATTTGCCGACTGTCGTGACCGTCTGCCTCGATGCCTCCATGTGTTCCTCAGACCGTGTGTATGCGACCCTCACGCCGTCGGTAGCTATATGGGGTTGTTCCAGTATTACTGAGTGCCAAGAGTCCGGCTGATGGGCTAACAGACAGTCAAAAACTGCCGGGTGCAGGTTTAGGGTTGCCGATGTGTTAACCCCATGTAGTTTTGCTGACGCCTCCCTGATTCTTCCGTATTCTTCGCGGAATGCTGGGCGATTGCCGATGATGATGACCTGCAAGTTGAAAATGCAGTCGCGGGTAATAAATGATTTCATGGGTCATGCCTCCAATACGAATAGGAACAGGGCGACAGGCAGGGCTAAGACTAGCGCTACCGCAAGGGCTTGGGTTAGGTCTAAAAACAAATCTTTCATTCTCAAATACTCCATCAGTTAAGGGAATCAATAGAGTATCACAGTTTTACCCCTTATCGCCTATATATACAATAAATACTTATCAACAGGTAATCAGGTAATTGTGGATAACCATTCCACCATATGAGATATCCACTGAAACACGGGATAACTATTTTAGATGGGGAGGTTAGGGTTAGGTGTGTTAACGCGTTAGGCGTCGATCTGAGGGCTTTTAAAGGTATGGGGTTATTTACAGTATGGTATGCTTTTTGCTTACCTGTTGCGTTGACGTCACCTTGTCTCAATGGTGACTGCTAAGGTATGGTTGTTGTGTCTGGTGCTGTCTATGGCGTGCCACATCGCCCCTCACACTTTATTTGTGGGGAATCTGCCCAGACTCTTATGTCTTATATAAGACTGCCCAGACTCTTATGTCTTATATAAGACCTATCAATGCTTATATGCGTATATGCTTATATAGTTATGTAAGTGTATGCGTATGCTAATCCATGCGTATATTTGTATAAAGGGGCGGGGGAGGGGGCAGCGAAGCTATGAATATTAATGTACCCGCCCAGATACAAAATAGGGTAATTCAGGTACAAAATAGGGTAAATTAGGGACAGATACCTATATAGCTAATAAGACTTAACTGCTTAATTTTTAAGCACTTTTGACTGTGAAGCTAACCTGTAGAGGCTAACAAAGAAAGGGAAACCAGTCGAAGTCGCTTATGGGACAATATCGACTGAACAGCTAATAAGCCTATAGCGCCTAAACGATTAAAATAATTGTCAAAAAGTGAAAAAAAGACTTGACAAAATAGAAAAAGTATGCTATAATGTCTACTATATAGGGTATGATGGTTGGTTATCTACAGTTATAACTCTACTCTACCTTTAGGTTCATAGCTATATAGTCTAACTAGCATGAACTAGATTAGTAACTATATAGCCTAAATAGAGGAAGCGCTAATGGATAAAGAACAAGCTGTTCTCCCAAAGAAGATAGGAAGACCAACAAACACTGCCCTAGCTAAAGCAAAGAAGAGACCTGTGGGCAGACCTAAAGGGGATGCTTCGGCTATAGAGGAATTTAAAGCTAGGCTAATGGCATCTCCTAAAAGCCGTAAGGTGTTAGACTCCATCTTAGACGCTGCACTTGACGATGACCACAAGAATCAAGCAGCAGCGTGGAAGCTTCTGGTTGACCGTATGTTACCCATGTCATATTTCGATAAGGCCACCTCATCAAACAGTAGGCCTTCTGTTAACATCACCATCAGTGGCGTTGGTGAAACCATTGTATCAGATGTAATTGATGCCGAGGATATATCATGATACCAGTTATAACATCATTACTTTCCCTAGGCGGCACGTGGCTGGAGGGGAAGCAGAAGCAAACTGAAGCCACCCTAGAAGCCAAGCTAGTCGAGATCAAGGCTGACTCAGATATTAAAAAGGCTAAGGCCATCGCCATCACCAAGATGGCTCAAGAAGGTCAGGCTCAGAACTACGACCTCGACCGCCTAGCTATGGAACAAATGACTAAGAGCTGGAAGGATGAAC
>Ga0208303_1000571_pt1 | contig 15172 bp, 38 predicted proteins | sample CB_VirMetaG_2_FD_184537 | JGI IMG/M metagenome (GOLD analysis project Ga0208303, IMG submission 184537) | Freshwater to marine saline gradient viral communities from Chesapeake Bay - CB_1504_2 Viral MetaG (SPAdes) (version 4) | ecosystem: Environmental > Aquatic > Marine > Coastal | place: USA... | reverse complement strand
GTAATTTCTAGTACTACATATGCTGATACAGGATTGACAGCTTCTATTACACCTAGTGCCACTTCATCTAAAATATTAATTATGGTTTCGCAAGACTTTCAATTAGAAGCCTCTGCAACAACTGGTGATATTGCTGGAGGTATCAAATTATTAAGAGATACAACAACTTTATATACTGGTTCAGATGACGGAGATTCTTTTGGTATTAGAATGGCTCCAAACTCTGTAGGCACTGGTCATATTCTTAATTTTAATTGGCATTTTAGTATGGAAGATAGTCCTTCCAGTACTAGTTCGATTACATATAAAACACAAGCAAGAACTCAAAATACAAATTCAAGATTTAGATTAAACAATCAAGTAAATGGAACTTCTATATCAACTATAACACTAATGGAGGTACTAGCATAATGGCACTTATTAAATTAAACAATCAATCGGTAGCTCCTGTTACCACATTACCTAACCTAGCTTCTTTGCCTAGTAGTATTGATACAGGTAAGATTGGTCAAATAATTTCAGTAGCAAAAACAGATACTTTTTCAACAACAGCAACTTCAGATACAGCAGTAACTGGTTGTTCAGTGTCTATTACACCAAGTGCAACATCAAGTAAGATTTATGTAATTTTTACTGGAACTTCAGAAACTCAGGGTACTGGAAGTTACTTTGGTTCAATATCTCTTTACAGAGACAGCACAAGACTTGTTGGTGGTCAAGCTGGAGTTTCTGCATTTAATAATGTATCAACACAATCTAGCTTATCATTTTTAGATTCACCTAGCAGTACAAGTTCTCTCACTTATGGACTTCGTGCAAGGTCGGAAGGTAACAGCTCAGCTTGTATAATTAATGAACCTTCAGGTGTAGTAGAAGATGAAAAAGCAGTTCTTACAGTAATGGAAATACTAGCATAATGAAAATTAAAGGAGAAAAACAATGACAGATATAATAAGTGCAATCAAAGCTCTTGATGCAAATGCTCAAGTAGTAGTCAATGGTGAACCTAGCAATCAAACTGAGTACGAAGCCAATGTAAAATATATTTCTGGTGCAGATGAGAATGGCAGTGCTATTTACAAAGACACACAAGATTTTACATGGGAACAAGTATCAGCAAAGAAAGCTGAGTTACAAACTGACTATGACAACAAGCAGTATCAAAGAGATAGAGCAGATGCTTATCCGTCAATCCAAGACCAGTTAGATATGCAGTATCACGATTCTGTAGATGGAACTACTACTTGGAAAGATGCGATTGCTACAGTCAAATCAGATATACCTAAACCATAATGTGTGAATGTTGTGAAGGTTACGATTGTATTTGTAAGTAATGCCTAGTTTATCTGATAAAACAGAAATAGGTTTACCTCTTAAAAACTTATTAAGTTTATTAGGTGTAACTGCTACAGCAGTCTGGGCATACTTTGGTATTATTGAAAGACTAAATAATATAGAAACTAGAGCTACTCTATTTGAAGCTGATCTTGTAAAGAATGCAGATCAAACTCCTATAGATCAGGAACAGTTTATGCTGCTAGAATTTGTATCAGAACAAGTAGAAGGTATGTCAGAAGACTTAGAAAACATGGCACATAACAAAGTAAACATTATGAGATTACAAGCTGATATGGAAAAAGCATTAGAAAATATAGAAGAACTAAAAGATAAAGTAAGAGCAAACGGATATGATCACTAAAGTAATTATAGCATTATTATTATTTTCTGGTGGTAATATGATTGAACATACTATAACTGATGGTGTTAAAGATTGCCTTGAAAAGAAAAGAATGATTGAAAGAAATATATCAGATTCAGCTAGAGTATCATGTGTTAAAGTAAAAGCACAAATAGAAACTATAGAAGGTGTTGAATTTATCAGATCAATAGGTAAAATAAACTGATGACTGATAATGAAATAGAGATAAACAAATGGCGTAAAGAAGCCAGGTCTAATAAAAGACAAAGCAATAAGCTACAAAAAATTATTGATGAACAAGAAGTATTTATTACTTACTTAACTAAAAAGATTTTAAGATTAACTGAAGAAGATGAAATGAATATGCATGTAACAAATGAACTTAATAAATTTAAGTCTATGAATGTTACTGAAAAGATAGAGGACATGCAACATGGTCAGTCAGTCGGAGAAAATAAATAAACTAGATAGAGATATTCTTTTAATTAAAAAGGATATTGATATCATTAAGTCCAACCACCTTAAACATATAGAAAGTGATATCTCTATGATTAAGAAAGTTATGTGGTCAGTAGGTTTCTTAGTATTCTCTAATCTATTAGCTATCATTATAACAGAAATAAAGTGAAGATTTACTTAGTCATTTTATTCTGTGTTCAATCATTAACATCACCATTAGAAGAAAGTTGTGTAGCAGAACCGCTATATGAACCCTTTAATAGTATACCAGATTGCCTTGCATATGTGGATAACTTTAGATACAGTTTAAGAAACAACGAGGATTTGTATGTAACAGGATTCTGTACACAAAAAGATTATGACACAATATAACAATTTAAAAGAGAGGATTAAAGAACATGAAGGGTATTGCGAAACTGTATACCGAGATACTTTGGGATTTGAAACTGGTGGGTATGGACATAAGATCATACCTGGTGAAGATATACCGACAGACAGAGATGGATGGGAAAATTTATTTGAGAATGATTTTCAATCTGCAGTTGATGGTGCTTCGAGGATTCTTGATGGCTATGATATTGATAACACAGCTCGTGAAGTTATTATCGAAATGGTTTTTCAAATGGGTGAAGGTGGTGTATCTAAATTCAAAGGTGCTTTATCTAATCTTAAAGAACAAAGGTACTCGGAATGTGCCGCAGAAATGTTAGATTCGAGATGGGCAAATCAAACACCGAACAGGGCAAAAGCTCTAGCCTCAGTAATGGAGGGAATAAATGCTTAACTTACTCGGACCTGTCGCTGGAGCAGTCTTTAAAACTATTGATAAAGTTGTCGATAATAAGGGAGAGGCTGACAAACTTAAAGCTAAAGTACAAGAAAAGATTATAGCAGGAGAACTGGCACACTTAGAAGGTGCTGCTAAGATCATACAAACAGAAGCACAGGGAGGATTCTTACAAAGAAACTGGCGACCAATTATGATGTTGGTCTTTGCTGGTTTAATGGTAGCTCATTGGTTTGGATTTACTGCACCAAACATTCCAGAGTCTGTACAGAACTCTCTCTTAAACATTATCCTAGTAGGGATAGGAGGATATACAGTTGGAAGATCAGCAGAAAAAGTCGCAGACAGATTTAAAGATAGTAAAAAGGGGTAGGGGTAGACCTAGAAAGAGTGAAAGTACCCCTTCTACGGCTCTTAAAACAGGAAAAAACGATAGAATTTTGGTCATCTCTGACCTGCATGTGCCTTATCATCATCCTGATAGTTATAGGTTCTTGGAGTCTTTGGCTGCTAAGTATAATCCTACGAATGTCATTCATATCGGAGACGAAATGGATTGGCACTCAATTAATGTTTCTCATGTAATCAATCCAGATCTACCATCACCTGCTGATGAACTAGAAATCGGTAGATATCACATGAAGAAACTAGAGTCTATGTTTCCTGTAATGACTATACTAGAATCTAATCATGGATCTATGGTACTGAGACGTGCTATGGCAAAGGGTATGTCTAAGTTCTTTCTCAAAGACTATAATGAAATACTAGATGTAGGTCATGGTTGGGTATGGAAAGAATCTCATTGGGAAGATACTGCTATGGGTAGAGTTTACTTTGCACATCAAGTATCTAAGAATATTGTAAAGGCAGTACAGATGATGTCTGCTTCAGTTGTCCAGGGGCATTATCATACCCAGTCAAATATAGAGTATGTAGGTAATGACTTCCATCTTAACTGGGGTATGTCTGTAGGTTGTCTTGTAGATAAGAAGTCTATGGCTATGGCATACATGAAAGTTAATATGGCTAAACCAATCTTATCTTGTGGTGTTATTACTAATGGTGTACCATCTATTGTTCCAATGTTATTGAGGAAGGATGGTTCATGGGATGGCAAAGTATACGTCTAAAGATAAAAAATATTTTCTAAAGATTATAGAGTACGGATGTTGCGTACCAGGTTGTATGTCAAATACTCCAATGAACGTTCATCATCTACGTGGTAGCCAGGTTCAACATAATAGATCTAATCAGCTTGTAGTACCATTGTGTTTTGAACACCATTCAGATCTGACATGGGGTAAGTATAAACCAGAACATAGGTTTTGGGAACATCATAATTTTGATGCAGTGGAATATGCTAATGAACTGTACCAGAAGCACGAACCTGAACAACATTGAGTTCAGTCATACGTTCTTTGATAGCATCTGTAGTGTGATTCTTCTTGATCTTTTTGCCTGATAGCGAAGCTGCCATGATGGCATATGCTGCAAAAATAGTATCGGTATCATAACCGAATTGTTTTAAGTAAGTACTGTAGTCAGTAAGAGTATCTACTAACTCGTCAAGTTCTCCTTTAATAATCATTTTCATAAAGTCTTTCTATCATTTGTAAGGTGCCAATACTAGGGGTATATACATGAATCCTTGGATTTCCTTTCATACTATAGTTAATAAAAAAGTATCAGCACCTTAGTCTTTCGCCTACAGCGAAACTTTAAAAGGGTATTTCAGTAGGGATGTCATCATTTGGTAGATCATCATTGATGTCTTTAGCAGGTTTCTGCTTAGCATCACCCTTGCCACCTAGCATCTTCATAACACCAGTGACTCTTGGTATAATGATAGAAGTATTATACTTTTTATTACCATTAGAATCAGTATATTCTGATACATCTATCTCACCCTCCAGGTACAACATAGTACCTTTAGTTACATATTGTTTGATAGTGTTAGTAAGATTAGGATCAAAGGTTGTAATCTTGTGCCAAGTAGTTTTCTCTTGCCACGTACCATCCTTAGTCTTAATCTTCTTTGATGTTGCTAAACTAAAGTTAGCATACTCATCACCTTTACTGGTAGCTTTGATCTCTGGATCGACACCCAACCTACCTACTAGTATTACTTTATTTATCATTAGATTCTCCTTTTATTTCTTTGATATAATCATTTAATTTTACTCGTTCATTTTGTCTGCGAAGTGGATACTCCAATTCTGTTAACAAAGGTAGAACAGAATAAAATGTTTTGTATTTATAATCCCAATCAAGATCCATACATTCATCCATGTATCTTAATCCAAAATATAAACAGTCAGTTACATTGAATATATAACGATCTTCAATGGTTAATTTCCAGTCTTTTTCTTTGAGATAATCTTCTGGATATTTAGATTGAGCATCTTTTATTTTTTGCTCAATTTGTTTTTCTGTTAGCTTTAGGACTTTGGTCATGTAATCTCCTTAATTTTAGATTTATCTACATTGGATTTAATATCAGCTTTGATCTTTTCAACATACTTACTGTTGTCATGCATCCCTAAGAATACATCTGCACTTACGCCAACATGTGATAATGCTTTAGTTAATGCATCAGTCATAGCTTTCTTAGTACACTCATCATCTAACTTACCATTAGTTTTATGTAATGATTGTACTGAAGATACTGGTCCGTATATTTGTATGGGTGTTTCTAACCATACACTTACTTCTGCAAATACATTTGAATCAGTATATGTATAGTTACATGTCCAACCCCAACCAATACCACATGGACCAAATACTTCTGTCATCTTTCCAATCTGCCACATTGGATCAATGGTTGTAAGTTCACCAAAACCTTTGTTAATCTTTTTGGTAAACCTAGGATCAGTAGTTTTTAGTTGATCCCAATATTTTTTGTTTGGTTCGTTTAGTATTTTATCAGTCATTAGTTCCTCCTATCGAACTGAACTCTACATAGTCAGCAGGTTCTTCATCATTAATAATATGTTGCCAAAACATTTCCTCTGCCTGTATTAGTTTCTTATGAAACTTCTTATCTGCTTGGATATGAAATGACTTCCATTTGTTATTACCAAAGATAACAGATAGCCAGGCTTGAGGTAGATTACTCACAATCATATAGTGTTGTATCTGTGCGTAATACTTTTCAAGTATAGTATCATCTTTAGTAAATGCATGGACATGCTTAGCTTCAAACACACCTATTGGTTTAAGGTTTTCATTAAGTACAAAGCCATCTAAGTTAGCTAACATAAAGTCATGCTTCTTATGTTTCAGTGTACTGTCTACCTCTTTAACTGGTAGATCTGTATGAGCTGTAAACCAATCTCTATTAAAGTCTTCGGTATATATTCCCATTTGTACAGGTAATACAAACGATAGATCTTCATCATCTATCAAACCTTTCTTGAGCTGATAGAGTTGCTTCCATTCACCAGCTACAATCTTGGTAGCATCACTGCCTCCGATTCCTGATCTTCTGTCTAATACGTTCTTTTGTTTGTGTATATTCATCTACTCTCCTCTTTGTTAATTCTTCTAAACCTTTTCTTTCATTCCATAAATCTTTAGCAAGTCCTCTTGCAGATGCATGAACATAAGGTTTGTTAAGTTCTATACGTAATGCCTGGGCAGTTTGTTTATCATGTCTGAGATAGCAAAAGTAACAGACCTTATCAATCCACCACAACTTACGTTGCATAGGATCGGACATGTTATAATTTTTTGTAGATTTATTGCGTAACTTTCTATCACTAGCAAACTTTCTAATTAGAATCTTTGGATCTATCATATCCATCTATTGCTTTTTGTAGATACCATTGAGCTTTCTCAAGATCTACAATACCTCCTTTATATTTATGTCGTACAATATATTTTATTACATTACCAAGAGCATAAGATAAGTTCTTAGCTACAATGAAATCATATGTTTCAATGTTTCCCTTCTTGTAATGATCTGGGTTTATCTGATCTGTCATATGGCTTCCACCTCACATCTATAAGTCTATAAGACTTGTTATCATACATTGATTTTTGTGGTGTGCCTACAGTTAAATCAATATCTTTTAATCTACTAGGTGTAAGCATCATTACTTGACCTTTATGTATTGCTTGTATGGTATAGTTCTTATCAATGGCTTGTTGTATTTCATAATCTCTTAGTGAAATATACATACCCTTCCATAGTTTATTAACTATTCTTCTTTTTGTTTTCATATCTACTCCTATTAAAACATTTTATACATTGTTTCTCTCTAGTATAATGATGAAGTTGAATCATCATATACATAGTGTTCCATCTTCTACAAGTAGTACATCTATGTAATTGTTTTTCTTCTTCACTAATAAATATTTTTTTCATTGATTGAAGGATGGGAGTACGAGGAGGAGGAAGATGAAGGATGTACTCCCATCTAATCTCTACGCTGCTTGGCTAAACCAAGACATGTTAGACACTTTCCTCTCTCTATCATAGCGAGTATTTACTGAATCGCTAGGATAATGTGTACTCCAATGTGTGATTGCTTGATATGCACTGAACTTATTAGTTCCAAATTGTTGTGCATAATTGCCATCATATTGGTCAATGATATAGTTCTTGTGGTTCTGATTGACATGACTCTTGTCAGTACGTGTTGGTTGAAAGCATAGTCTATCTACCTCAGCATGTAACTGGTTGTCATCTACTGGTATCTCTAACCAGTTAGTCATGTAGTTATGTACAGTATGTAGTCCATCCATAGCTGAATACAAACCAGGTAATTTAAGTTTGATCTCATTACTACCTTTGTGTGCAGTATTCAAACTGATATCCCATACTGAACTCTTAAGTCCATTAAGACATAGCCATAAGTAGAAACCTAGATCAAATCGGAATGAACGCATACCATTGTAGCTATTCCATATCACAGCTTCTAGACCAATGGATGTATCTTTGAATGGTATCTGATACTCAGGTAGAGTAAATCTGGTAGCCATAACAGCTCCCTGATTAGACCACTTGTGTTTCTCAGTCATACCATTGGTATCAAAGTGTTCATTAAGAAAGTCAGTAGCTTTATCATATGCTGTGTCATGTGATATAACTCGGTATGTATTCTTGTGAACTGCAATCAGTTCGTTGTTCTCATCTTTAACCAACTGCTTGTAGCCATCTAGCCTTGAGCCATGCTGGTTGTATACAGGTTCTTCACGTACCTGAAACGTTAGTTCTTGTGGTAACATATTGTTCCTCCTTATAACTCTGCTCTAAATGAACAGAACTTATCTGACTTAACACGATCTAGTATCTTCTTACCTAGTTCATATCGTGCATACCACATCAGATAATAGTGGTATTTACTTTTCTTATGTGCTTCTAATGATATACCTGATCTTGGTATAGGAATATCTAATACTTTACATACTTCTTCTTGTGTATAACCATCATGTGTCTTGAAGAAATCATCTAACAATTCTTTCTTAGATCCAAGATGATCTAAACATTGAGCAAGTCCATGTTCTATTTTTTCTTTATGTGCTTCATCAAAGTAATACTCAAGATGATCTGGTTGAAATCCTACTGATCCAAAGAAGTCTGCATCATCACTGGATTGTATACCAAACCAGAACTTACCTTCTATATCACCTTCATAATATCTACCCATACTATTCCTCCTTCATCCTATTTGTTATGTTAGTTATGTATTGTAATGTTTGTAATGATTGTATTTGTCCTGCTTCGAGTTCATCTACAACATCACAAATTTGTTTAATCATTTCGTTATGTACTAATACAACCTCATCAAATTTATGTTTAACATCAAGATGTTTTACATCCATAGCTGAATACAAACCAGCTTTATCAAAAGCATCATAAGTCTTTTGTACTGACTCAATCCATCTAAGCTTCATTACTTTTAGAGATTCGCTCATTCTTTACCTCCTCTATCCACGCACCATGTCCTTCACATTCTTCACATGGATCACATTCATCAGGGGCATCACCCCATGGTATCACACCTAGTCCACTACATCTGTAGCATTGTACTTCTTGTTTCATTAGTCCTCCAAATCTTTTTGTATTAATTTATTAAGACGATCTCCTATGTCTTTGATTCTTATATCTAAACGTATAGATGCCTCATGTATATACTTAGCGTCAGTCATAATGACACCTGCTTCTTCTTGGCATTCAATGAGATCATTTAGCATAGCTTCTAACTTCGCTACTTCTAATAGTTTCATTACTCCTCCTTTTGAATAATTCAAAATGTCGGATTCGGACCTACATATCCTAACGCAAGGCATAAAGCCTTGCTGTCCTTACCCAGACGTTATTTACTTTCTTGATTTCTTTTTAGTTACAATGTATTTAGTTACACGATTGGCAGTAAACACAATGTATATCCATACTGGTGCTGCTATTACAGATAGTACTAGAGTTGGATTGATACCTAGTAACAACATCATAAATACAAACCCACCACCAAGTGATAGATACACGATAACAAATGTTCCTATGTAGTCTGCGTTAGATTGGAAATCAAAACTTGTCAGAGCTTTGAATATATCCTTGAACATTGTCATCATTGATAGACCTAATACGCTTAATATTTTTCCTATGGTCATGATTACACTCCTTCCACATTACGTATAATAAGAAACAAAAGGCTAATTCCATTCGGACCTCCATGTCTTTCCTTGTTGATATAAAAAAAATAGTAGATAATGGGGAGAATATCCCCACTATCCTAAGTGAAACTTTTACTTCAGCATTGATTCTGTTATTCTTTGAATGTCTGCTAATTCCTTTGGAGTTAAATCTTTTATAGTACGATTAGTACCATTTGACTTTTGTGGTAATTTACGTTTAGTAAAATCCTCTTTGTATAACTCCATATATAATTTCTTTGCACCTGTGTGCATAGCTTCAAACTTACGATATAGAGCATCATATGTTTTAGCTTGAGATACCAATGTATCAAAGTTAGTTTGTGCTATTTCTTGACCAGATGTTGCAACTCTTTCATTGACAATACTATCTTGTAATTTCATTTTACTAGTTTCATAGTATCCTCTGAATACATTCATTGATTTGAATGTACTGTTGCAGATCTGCCATAGATAGATATTCATATACTTGACATCTATTTCTGATGTATCATCTATTTGTGAACTATACATATTGTACCAATCTATTCCTGTCATAGAATTTATAGCATCTATTTGACTTTCATTAGTTTCAATTGGTGGAACATAATTACTCATATACAACCTCCATATCTTCAGTAATTTCATAGATAGACATATCCTCTGGAACTCTATCTAATTCCATTTGTGCTTCTTCATATTTACCTACTGATCTAAGATATCTAGCTCTTTCAATAGCGTTTAACATTACTTCTTCTAATGATATAAGCATACTATACCTCCTCCATTAATTTAATTGCTTTAGCAATATCCTCTACTGCTTGGAAGTATCCATCAACATACATCCAATCTGGACCATCTCCTCCATGTTCAGCAACTTCCTGCTTTACATGCTCAGCTTTGAGCTTCATTTGTTGTAATAGTGCTAAACTATCAATATAATTATCATCTAGATTTTTCATAATATATCTCCTTTCTAGATAAGAGAATCTATCCATACAGTAGTCAAGCTTAGGAGCGAAGCGAGTTACACTTGTGCGAAGTGGGCGAGTCAGAGCTATGCTCAGCCCACGTAGGCTTGTACTAGTATGGTAGAATGATCGTTCTAGAATGGAGCATTCATCCTCGTTACATCTCTTTACATTTTTAGACTTGACATCAATATATATAGCAAGGTATCTATCGTTATGGGCAGTCAAGTAAAAGGAAAAGATGGTCTAACAAATAAACAAAGGTTATTGGTCGATACTCTCGTAACGTCTGGTTGCACCATAACCGAAGCTGCGAAAAAGGCAGGTTATTCAAAGACAGAAAGTGGTAGAGTTATAGCGTCTAGAACGTTACGAATCCCCAAGGTCCAAGAGTACTACCGACAACAAGTTGCAGAGATAGGATTGCTTGGTTCAGTTCCAGCAGTCAAGACTTTGGTTAGGCTTTCCACTGAAGCCAAGAGTGATTACGTAAAGCTAGAAGCCAGTAAGGATATCCTAGATAGATCAGGGTTCAAAGCTCCTGATAAGGTCCAACATTCTCATACTGGTAATTTGTCTATAACTATCGACCTAGACTAGAGCAAGGTGGGGGGTTAGAAATATAGGGCGACAGCAAGATAAAACCACCTGTACTCACATTAGTAGTCAAAATAGTAAACTTTACAATCAGTTACAAATATTAAGCTGGACAGTAGAAGAAAGAACAAAGTACGAACAGTGTCACTGTGGGAACTGGGGTACATTCCATATACGTACCGAGAATGGTAACTACTTCTTTCTGTGTGGTACTCATTACAAGGAGTATTGAAAATATATTTTTTTTAAGTAAAGTACGCCTATGAGTCAGAGCTTATTGAAACGTATAGGAGTATCTGGTTACAACAAACCTAAAAGAACTCCTGGACATCCTAAAAAATCTCATGTCGTAGTCGCTAAAGAAGGATCTAAGGTCAAGACTATTAGATATGGGGAGCAGGGAGCTAGTACAGCTGGTAAGCCTAAATCAGGGGAATCTCAAAGAATGAAGATGAAAAGAAAATCATTTAAGGCTAGACACGCCAAGAATATAGCTAGAGGCAAGATGTCAGCAGCGTTCTGGGCAAACAAGAGTAAGTGGTAACATGGCAGTAAACGCAGCAGGAAACTATACCAAGCCTACTATGAGAAAGAGTTTATTTAATCGTATTAAAGCAGGAGGAAAGGGTGGCAGACCTGGACAATGGTCAGCAAGGAAAGCTCAGATGTTAGCCAAACAATATAAAGCTAAGGGTGGTGGCTATAGATGAAGAAGCCACAAAGAAGTTTAAAGGCATGGACTAAACAGAAATGGAGAACCAAATCTGGAAAGCCATCCTCTAAAACTGGTGAACGCTACTTACCAGAAGCTGCTATCAAGTCATTGACTGCTAGTGAATATGCGGCTACAACTAGAGCTAAGAGAAAAGGCAGCAAGAGTGGGAAACAATTTGTCAAACAACCTAAGTCTATTGCTGCTAAAACAAAACCATTTAGGAGGGTTTCATAGTGCCAAACATAGGTAAAAAAAAATACCCATACACGAAAGCTGGAATGGCTGCTGCTAAGAAAGAAGCAAAGAAGTCAGGTAAAAAGATGACCATGAAAAAAGGTTATGGCAAGTAATGAATTGGGTAAAAACAAAATGGAATAGTCTTAGTAAGAGAGCTAAGATTATTGGATGTGCTGTGGTTGTATTAATAATCGCAGGTATTTTATTTAATTAAACATGAGGTATGCAGAGGAGCTATCTTACGAGGATCGTCAAAGACTTCGTAAGATAGTGAAGAAAGAACATTTCAAACATTATCCCAGAGATTTACGATTCTCGGATCATGAAGCAGATAAATTTATAGAATCTCTACTACCAGAAACTATCTACAAATTAATTAAACAATCTGTAGATAATGGTATTGCTTGACAGAACTCAACTACAAAGCTCCAGGTGAAATAATAAAAACCTTTATGAAGGATGATTCCTTCTTTAGAGGTGTACGTGGTCCAGTAGGATCAGGGAAGTCTGTATCTTGTTGTATTGAAATATTTAGACGTGCATTAAAACAAAAGGCTAGTCCAGATGGTAAACGCAAATCTAGATGGGCAGTCATTAGAAATACAAACCCCCAATTAAAAACAACAACTATTAAAACGTGGTTAGATTGGTTTCCAGAAAATTCTTTTGGAAATTTTTTGTACTCAGTTCCTTTTACCCATAACATTCATGTAGGTGATGTAGAGCTAGAAGTTATCTTTTTAGCACTAGATAGACCAGAAGATGTCAAGAAGTTATTGTCTTTAGAATTAACTGGTGTATGGATTAATGAAGCAAGAGAGATTCCCAAGTCTATTGTAGATGCATGTACTATGCGTGTAGGTAGATTCCCTTCTATGAAAGATGGTGGACCTTCATGGTATGGTGTTATAGCAGATACTAATGCACCTGATGAAGATCATTGGTGGTCCATTATGTCTGGTGAAGTGCCTGTACCAGATCATATGAATCAAGAAGAATCATTAATGTTAGTTAAACCAGATAACTGGCAGTTCTTTGTACAACCCCCAGGCATGATAGAAAAAAAAGAAGATGATAAAATTAAAAGTTACGAGCTTAATAGTTCAGCAGAAAATATCCAAAATGTTACACCTGATTACTATTCAAATATCATTAGAGGAAAAAGTAAGTCTTGGATTGATGTTTACGTTTTAAATAGATTAGGAACTATTGAAGATGGTAAACTTGTTTATGGTTCATTTAGAGAAGATGTACACATAGCAGATGATGAAATAGATTTTGCACCTACTACAGTTTACATTGGATTAGACTTTGGTCTTACACCTTCTGCTGTATTTGGTCAGAAGCTACCTGATGGTAGATGGTTAATACTTCATGAACTAGTTTGTTTTGATATTGGTACAGTTAAGTTTGGTGAATTACTCAAGCATGAGATAATTAAACACTGTGCAGATAAAGATTTAAAAATATTTGGAGATCCAGCTGGAGATTTTAGAGCGCAGACAGATGAAACAACTCCCTTTCAGATACTCAGACAACAAGGCATCCAGGCATTTCCAGCACCATCTAATGATGTAGGTCTTAGAATAGAATCTGTAGAAGCTGCATTGAATAGAATGGTAGATGGTAAGGCAGGATTTTTATTAAATAAAACTTGTAAGTCACTACGTAAAGGATTTTTAGGGGGATATCATTACAGAAGAATACAAACGTCTGGAGAAAGATATGAAGATAAACCTAATAAGAATAAATTTTCACACGTACATGATGCATTACAATATTTAATGCTAGGTGCAGGAGAAGGCAGATCATTAACAGTAGGTCCAGCAAAACCACAAGTATCTAATGCTTATAAGAACTGGAATATATTTGATCGTAGTTCAATGAACAGGAGGAAGAAGTGGGATATTTTCCGAAGGAATGGTTAATATATTTTTATGATCCACCTAAAGAGGAGTGGTATCATATGTTTAGAAGAAACAATATGGCTCATTGTGGTATGTTAGGATTTGATCCTAAGCAAAAGAAATGGATAGCTATAGAGCATATTCATAAAAGATTAGATATTAATATTATAGATGGTGAAGATGTAGCTAAAGTCTTTGATTACGTTAAAGATCACAATGGTAAGTTCATAAAAGCTAAATTATTCAGGCAGAAGTTTAGATTATTCCAAGCAGCATGGTTGAGAGAACACTCTTGTGTTACTATAGTAATGAGAATATTAGGAATAAATAAGTTGATTATTACCCCTTATCAGTTATATAAATATTTAAAGAAACAAGGTTGCGAACAATGGGATTTTTAAAACCAAAAAAATATGTAAAACCAGCTAGTGAAGTAGCATTTGAAAAACAAATGGAAGAAGAACGTATTGCTGCTGAAAAAGAAAAAGAAGAATTAGCTAAGGCTGAAGAAAATAGAAAGAAAAGATTTGCTGCTGGTAAAATAGGAAGTAGATCTTTATTTGCTAGAGCTGGTGGTAGAGGTTTTTATCAAGAAGGTAAAGAAGTATAATGGGATCTAGCACATCTACATCTAAAAGTAGTAGTAGAAGTCAAGCTATAGGTCCAGGTCAATCATTAGCTATGTCTGGAACAACTGGATTAGCAGGTGCTACTCAAAAAGAAGCAGAAACAATTAAAAGAACAACAGGTAAATCATTTAAAGCTATAAGTCAAAACATTGGAGAGATAGGTTCTAAATATCGTAGACCAGCTGATGTAGAAAAATATGCAAAAAATTTACAAGTTATGGAAGCAGGAGATGTATTAGGTGCTAAAAAATTTGTAGGTGCTGATGGAGTAGAAAGAGTTAGTTTTGTTGGAACAGGAATGAAAGATGAACAAGGCAGAACTATACTTTCAAAGACAACACCACAGCTTACTGCAACAGCTCCAACACTTAAACAGTTAGGTGGAGATATGGCTAGAGGATTAATGGGTTATAATAGTATTAAATACATAGATGATAAACCAACTATGGTTAAGACAGAAGGAGTAATACCTTCTTTAGTTAGTGCAGCTATTACTGGAAATTTAAGTCCTATAGGTTTAGTTATGAAAGGTGTA
>Ga0208303_1000569_pt1 | contig 15193 bp, 18 predicted proteins | sample CB_VirMetaG_2_FD_184537 | JGI IMG/M metagenome (GOLD analysis project Ga0208303, IMG submission 184537) | Freshwater to marine saline gradient viral communities from Chesapeake Bay - CB_1504_2 Viral MetaG (SPAdes) (version 4) | ecosystem: Environmental > Aquatic > Marine > Coastal | place: USA... | reverse complement strand
CACGAGATGAAAAAAAAATAAAAATAATAATTTCATATTATTATTTTTATTTTATGGTTCCTGTGTTTGGTATCGTTGCTTTAAAATTATGTCACGGCCCCCCCCATAACTGATATAAAGGGGGGTGACACACTATAGATAAAAGCACATTACGGTATCCATGGCATCGCACTGGGCAAAAACCTTTTATGGTAACTTTAAAGAATTATATAATGCTGACGTTGGCGAGTTGGCAACACTCTGGAACCATTGCGGGAATCTCACATCCAATGCGGATAAGGGGCATGGGGTTCACTCACTACTCGTACCAATCCCAGAATATACAAACACTTGTATGTGCGGACATTACATTCAATTAAACTGCATCGTATCAAGGCGAGGACACGACCCCGCCGTCGTCGGGTCGTGTTGCGTTAAAAAGTTTATGCCTGCGACTAAACGACAGATGGCACAAGCACACGCACACAAGAAAGATGTTAAAAAGATGTGCCGTAAGGTTATTAAAAAGAAAGTTAAAAAAGCGGAGTACCTCAACACCATTATCCAAGATTGCGGAAACCAAAACCCCCGCTTTGGAAAATACAAAAAAACACAGTGGAAAGATGTCCCCGACAGTTACCTTAAATGGTGCGTCAAAAATGACATATGGTTTGACCATGACCTTAAACATTATGTAAAATACAGACTTGCCAATTAAATTAAATTCATCATCTATTATCTATTATCTATCATCTATTATCTATTATCTATTATTTAGAGGTTCTTATATTTTGGGTTCTCCTTGAATCCGCCATTTTCTTCATCGTCTTCTTCTTTCATCTTGTATCCTGTTATGATTGCCTTTAACTTTTTCCCGTCGATTTGTTTTTCTTTGTAATAATTCAAGAAGTCATTCTCTTCCACCTTTTCTCGCACTTCCTTCATACTTGCCTTCTTGTATATAATAAATTTATATTGCTGGAAGACATCTTTGAATTTTATAAAGTCTTTGGGGTTGTCCGTCTTTTCGTAGTTGGTTTCTAAGAACTGTAATATGTCGTCGGATGCTTTCATATATTCTATGTTGCGTTGTTTGATTGATTCGGGTACGAATAGCGTTTGGTTATTGTCTTGATACATTTTCCAATATTCCAACAAGATATTAAACAGTGAGCTATATTGTGCCAATTTGTTATCACGTGACTTTGCGTTCGAATCTCCAACATATACATGTTGTTCGCCTTCGAATTGGCTGGGGTCATCCGTGAAAGTGGCACGGAACGGCACGTCCAATATCCGCCGCAATATTGCCTTATCCATGCGTCCGTCCAGTTGTGGCTTTTTGTTGCACTCCATGATAAGGGTGATAAAAATGTCATGTTCCGTTTTATTGGAATGGCACGCCCGTGCCGTGATGGAATCACCACCCGTCATTTTTTTAATCACTGCAATATTTATTTTTTGCTTCTCGTTTGGTTCGGTCATGATTACTAGACGTTTTTTTGCAATGCTCGCCAACTCGGCATTCGGACCATCTTTGGGCTTTCCGTTACCAAGGACAATTGAGCAATCGGCGTTAATCCCATAATCGCCCATCATGAACATCATCAACTCGTTCAACATTCCCTTCCCATTCCCGCCTGTGCCGTTTGCCACGGTGAATTTTTCTAATGTCTTACCATATAGGGCAGTCGCCAGAACCGACATATATAGCGTCCGTTCTTCTTCGTTCGGGAATATTTTGACAATTTCCGCCTTTAGCATGTCGACCTTTTCCTTGCTTGGTTTGATATATGACCGCCTCGTTGATTGGCTCACGTAGTCGAATTTATTCGGTTCAATCCATTCGTTGGCGTGTAGGTCGTAACATTTATTTTTAAAGTTGAAAATGTGCGGCTTGTTGTCGAATTGGATATCCTCGTTGATAATGTATGTTTTTATGACTTTGTAAATGGAATGGACTTTTGATTCGGTTCCTAAATATTTAACAACAACGTCAATTTTTTTATTTTGTTTAATAATTTCTTCGGTCGTGGGTAAGACAATCATCTTTTTATACAATTGTTTGAGGTCTTCATAAAGTTTCATCTTGATTTTATGCTCTACTGATTTTTGTTCCCAGAAGACACCGTTGAAATAATATTCTTTTTTATCATTCACGATAAAATCAGTACCGAAGAACTTGCAAAACGTAATGGCGATTTCTTGGTCTTGTGGTTTCTCAATTTCTGTGAACTGGTGGTGCTTCTTCATAATCTTAAAATGCTGGTCTTGATTTGACATTTTGGAATAATAATAAAGAACGGCTTTTGTGATGCCTCTGCCATCCTCGTATCTGTTGTAGTAATTGTCAAAAGATTCTTCGTTCCACTTTGCCCCACGTTTGGAAATGCCAATCGCCAAGTCTTCATTCTCAATACTTGCACAAGCCCATATGATTTTTAACCAGTCACGGAAATTGTCAATGTATTCAACGTCTATGTTTTGGCATATTTCCAAAAGTTCACCGTCGCATGTGTCGGGCGGCGGTGGTGGTGGTTGTTTGGTTGGTTGTTGTTTGGGTGATTGTTTTTTGGTTGGTTGTTTCTTGGTTGGTATGCGGGACAATAGCCAATCGGCAAGACTCTCGGGGATGTCTTTGATGGATTTGTTTTTGTATATCTCGTAGTTGGTACAACAGGGAGAAAACGCCAAGCCATCATTCGAAATAATATCAATGTCCAACTTTTCGCCGTCGTCGCAAAACGGGTTAATGTTTGTTTTGTCAAATCGTTCGTCGTAGTTAAAATAAAGATGATACCCGCCCGACTTGGTCTTGACGGTGAACGTGTTGAACTTTTTGATAAAGTCACCAAACTTTAAAATAAACGGGTGTGTGTCAATCTCCCATTCGTTTTTCGGTTTGTAGAAATCCAAGTCCACAATAAAAATGTCGTTGTCGTGGTGGAATTTGGCACGGCTCCCGTCTTTGAACCAACTACCACACATAACCGCACTATCTCCACGGCACTCATCAAAAGTTTTAAACTCATTTTTATCTTTCCACCCGTATGCAAACTTAGGCTTTCCATTGTCAAATGAACATTCGATAATCTTTTTATCGTCAATCATCTATTTAATATATATATATCTATACATCTTTAAACCATTTATAAAACGCACAACCCCAAAAAGAACTATATTCTTTATATGCCCCTAATATAAAATAAAAAATGCCACCAACTTTGTATTGTCAGTGGCATTTTTTATTTTATGTTTTTATTTTATATGTTCATTTATTGTCCATGATGTTATAAGACGTGTATAGTGTCCCGAGGCTGGTGCCTCTTTGTTTTGAAAGCGTGTCAATCTTGTCATATTGTTCACTATTTAATAGGTGTTTAATATAGATTTTTGCGATGCGTCCTTCGCCGTATTTGAAAAGGCTGTTTTTGGTTGCCAGTACATTCATATAATTTACATTTACTTTTTGTCCGTCCCGTGTTGCAAACATGTAGTCGTTATTTTTCAATGACAGGCTTTTGATTTCGTCATAAAGCCGTTTATCTTTGATTTCGAAATATTTGTCACCGTAAGTGTTGGCGGTTTTGTAGTCGACGATGTACAGTTTGATAAGTGGCTTTTTTAGTTTTGGATTAAAAACCATGGTGTTCTCGGTCGGGTCTTGTTTTGGTGTCTTGTGAACAATTTTAACATTGATGTCTTTGTTGCGTACTCCGTGTTTAACATACATGTGATTCATGTAATAATCCCGTCCCGTTTTGGTGTCTAATTCTTTCAACAGTTCTTCATAACTGACAAGGGATTCCAAATTGTCCTTCGCCTTCTGTTTGCGGTGGATGACAATTTCCTTTTTGAGGTCTCCCCTCATGTCTTCCAACAAAGATGTCGGCATTTTAAAATGTCGCCTAAGCCTGATGACAACGAAGATTTTATTGGAACGGGTGTTTGGATTTTCGATTTTATTAAAAAAGGTTGCGAGATTGTCCTCCGTGTCATCGAGTTTAATTTCCTTTGACAGTTTGTTCAATTTCACGGTGTAATCTTTCTTGGTGGTAGCACCGATGTCGATTTCATCCAAAAAGGTTTTTACGAGTTCTCGGTTATTCTCCATTGTTATATATATAATATACTATATATTTATCTTTAAACCCTTTTAACGTGTTGCGGTTAAAGGTTTAGTCTTTCGCTTTTTAAAAATACTCATTCATATCAAAATCGTAAGCATATCCATTTATCGTATTAATTGCATGAATATTATTTATAATGTCAAATGGTGGAGCGTCTTCAGCATCCTCTGTCATGTCAATATCGTCTAAAAAATCAATATCAATATCGTCATCATCACAATGAAATGGGGGATGGTCAAAATCTTCAAGAGGCTCAAGCATGAGACGTTCATGAAATGCATCAACGCCTTTTGGATTCTCATTATGCCTCAATCTGTGGTATGAGGACATATTAGCCCCAATCTCACATAAAACACACGGTTGAATAACATTGTTTTTATTTTGTGTAGTCATCTTAAAAATATAACTGTTTTATTTATCTAATCATTATACGTTTATACCTATGTATATATATATATATAATAAACCACCCGTTCATAGGGTTCTATTTATATTTTACCATATATTATTGAACGATTAAATAATTAAACAATGACCTTCCAGGTACGGCTACCAGTTGGGGACATGTCAAGAGAGAGACCAATCTGATGTTCCGCCCACATGTTACACTCACACGCACCCCCGCCCGAATAGTTGACCTGGACGCTTGTTGTTTTTCCGATGGTCGATATACCAGAATACAGACCGTTCTCATCACTGTAATTTTTTAAACTTTCCAAGTCGATGTCATACGACCTCGTGCCTGTCTTATCCGCAGCCCGACCTCCCACATCATCAGTGTACGTAGCAATGTTGAAGTTGGTTGCATCGATGGCGGTGTCGTGTTGGAAATCGCCAAGGAGCCTCAAAGAACACTTATTTTCCGTGAGAACAGTGGCGGCATCCCCTTGAAGTTTTTGAGAGGGGATATTTTTGCCACTCACGTTAAAACAGTAGTCCGTGACATTTCGGGTGATTTTATGACGCTCCGAGTCGGCAATACGTCTGCGCTCATCGGTCAGGGCAGGGTAAAAGGCGAAAAACACACGACTGAGGGAAGTGTAACTGAAGCCAGTGTTGAACACTGACGACGTATCACCAGCCGCAAGTTGCCCTTTCGAGTTGGTGTAATCGTTCAGAATTAGCGTGTATTGGTCACCCGCATTAGCCTTAATCATAGCCAGAGGCACATCGTCCATGGTGACCTTATACATCACCATCTCGAAAGGGCTAAATGTAACGGAGGATGTTAGACCAGCAAAAGTGGTGTCGTTGGCTTGAGTTGTACCACGAGTCCCACTAATAAACGAACTTGAAAAATCGTTAAGCGTGATTCTCAATCTCAACTCGTCCCCAAAAAGTGGAATGTACTTACTGCTTCCGAAAAGCGGGGTCATTAAAAGGCTCAGACAAAGTTGAGTTTCTTGGAGTCCAGTGCCAGTCGCACCCCCATCCAGTTCAGCCCCTACATTTTTATCAGCATCATCAGAGCTACCCATACCATACTGCACACTCGAGGAACCATTACGATGAGAAATGGATTGGTCAGCATCTAATACGAGGCAAGCCAATTTTGCGTATTCATCTATCGAGGAAATGGAAACGCCTCCACATAAAAGTTCAATCTTTTTAATGCAATTATAGACTCCCAGGGGTGGCAGTCGCAACCGATGCCCTGCACTGTTGGCAGTTCGGTTATAGTTAATCTTGAAACGCAAATACGAGTTGTGGGCGTCCATGAATCCAGATTGCGAATTTCCGGGGATTACGAGGTCGACTGACTGTCCACAGAAGAAAGAATTGCCGTTGACGGCTGGCAAGATGACACGGTCAATCTGTCCAGAGGCACTGCGTTTCTTGTGGTCGGGGAAATTTACCATGGAGCTGAAGGCTCCCGCTGTTTTTGATTGGTCTTGAGACATATTTATAATAGTGAACTACATATTTTTTTAAACGTTTTTATGTTACTTTTTTTTAGTAAAATTGGTCTACTTACCTAACTTAGCGTAGGCGTGTATTGTGAATGGAGTTGTTCCCCCGTTTCCAAGGCGTTGTAATATGAGAATTTCAATGAAAGGCAACCATGTACAGGAACGGTACCTTGGACTGTTGTGCCTTCGGCTGTTGTAATTTTTAGAGTAATTTGTTGAGGTCGGGCATCCACTAATATCTGGATGCCTGATGTTGTGTTAAAAGAGGTATCGGTATCGCTTCCCTTACAAGCATGACACAGCACTGCTTGTACATTTCCAGAACTGAAAGCATTCTGACCTCCGTTACAGTAATTTATGACAAGACCATGTCCGAATCCATCAGGCGGGTAAGCCACGGTTGGCTGTATTGTTCCCCCTACACATTCCACGGTACAAACACGGCTTCGCCTGTTTGTGTAGTAACTGCCTGGTATGTGCCATGTGTAGAAGTCGTCCGTTTTGGTGGCATCTTTGATGTATAAATGTACATAATCGTCAACTGCATAGCCTTGAGACATTGGTATATATTACTAAACTATATATTTTTTTTATCTAACGGTACGGTCGTAAATCTCCCTCCCCACATGCATCAAGTCGCTCACGCCGTCCGTTGCTGTTTTGGTGTGTCTCAATTTTTCAATCCCATGGTGTGTCACACCTGCGAGTTTTCCAACCCGTTGAGTAGCGGAACCCGCTTGATGTAATGTTTGACCAAACTCTACTATCTCGGGCTGTCCCGTAAGAGCTCCGACAACTTCTGTGATTTCCCCCGCTTGTTTTATCAACGGCGCTGCACGGGCTGCCGTGTGGCTTATCTTTCTTGCCCCTACTGATGCGAAATTGACTGCTTTCTGACCGACGTGTCTGACTTTTCGAGCGATTCTGCGAAATAGACCCATGATATATATAATATGAACTATATTTTATTTTTGCGAGTCCTCCACTTCAGGGTCTGGAAACAATTTACGGGGGTTGTCCAACAAATACGAGGAATAATCGAGCGTTTCCCTCTTGTATGAAAATTCTATAGATAAGGTGAGACTGAAAAACAAACCGTTGAAATCCAAAGGGTTTAAATTATCGTCCGTTAAATATATGGCAACGTTGTTAATGTTGCTATTAGAAACCGTATGATATGCTATTTCGGAGGGCTGGTAGTATATATAACTCCCGCCCGCTGCGTTTGTTAACACCTTGCAGAGCGTACCGCTATACTGACCGCTTGAATTTAAATTGTTAATATTAAAATTGCTTGAAACGTAAATATTTGCTGTCCCGCCTAAATCACAACAGTTTTCTGACACGAGGGGGAGGCTTGAGGCTGTGGCGTTTATTTGGGGTGTTGTCAATCCAAGATACCTACACAGTGAACCCCCATTTACAACAATGGTTCCTCCGTGATTGGGTGTGAATGTGAATTTATTAGACTGTTGGCTAAATTCAATAATAACGTCAATACCATCAAGTAGCAACTGCTTGTTTAGTTCATCCTGAATATTGAATGCGTTATAGTTCTGGGGTACGAGAGTTAGGAATGACCCGTTTATAGTGATTTCGTTATTATTTGCTGTGATGTTGTAATAGGAGACGGGTATTTCACAATCCACCACCCCCACCATTAAATTCATATTCGGCTGGGATGATAGCACCTTATTTAAGAAAAAATAAGCCGTACTACCTTCATTACTCAATATTGTTGCATCCCTGGATTGTAAGAAGATACGATAGCCGTGGCTGTGTGTGTCGTTCAGTTGGTGGGACATATTTATAATATTAACTATATTATAAATATGTTTATCTTCTCATGGCAACGGACAAGACGTAAAATGAAACGAAGAACCAACCCACCTAAATGTCCTAAATAACCGATGAGGTAGGCTGTTCTTGTTTATTGCCTTGTTCTAAATCTGTAAACTCCAAATCACGAGAAGACCCGCCCTTATTCATGGTTTCTACTACAAATCGATTACCACAACATCCGCTTTTACTGTGTATCTTCATCTTATAGATTTTGTACCCAATGACAACCAATAAGAGGCATGCTGCTCCCTCCAACCCCAATGTAGTGAACTCTTGAAAATCTGAAAATTCCATTATATATTATAAACTATATAATTTTAGAGATTAAATTTATTTTTATAATCTTGGATTGATTTGTGTAATGTGGGCTTATTCCACAAAATATAATAAGATAAATAACCAGCCCTCATGGGGTCATTGGTTTCAAGGTCTTTCGCATGTCTACTTAAATACGCTTTTTTTCGTTTCTCATCCTTATGGATTGTATAGTTTTCATGGATTGAACTACCAAAATGTACCAGTTTAATCTTATCGCCTACCTGAAAATGTGCTGTGTAACGTTTGTCTTTTGCCGTTGATGATGGACTGATTTTGATTAATTTAACCATTTTATATATATCTTATATATTATTTAAACTGCATATGAATTATGATTGAACCATAATAAATAAGAAAAAGTATCATACATGTACACCCAGTTCTAAAAATAAATTTACTACAGCCATAATCTTGTTCGCAATGTGTATGTTGATTTAGTTCATCAATTTCAAGTATCATTATATATTGTATATATAATTAGGAAATCGAATGACTATGCTCACTGAGTTCTCCTAGGTATTTCCATGATATCGAAAGGTTGGTACCAGTCCACGTTATCACCCCAGTAGTTCCATAATTTTGTTCGGTACCAGTTGTTATTTTTGTTACTATTTTATAGGTGTCTGTCGAATCAACGAGGTCGAACCCCTTAATATTTAGGGTTGTATGCATTGCTTGCGCGCTTCTACAGTATTGTGCGCTCGTACTAAAACGGTTACTATATGCATTATTTTTATGAATTTCTATATATGGATTCATTCTGGTTGCGCCGTCATTTTTAAACGTTAAACTGACATCGATTTCCCAGACACCTTCATAATTACTACTTGTTAGACTCATGATACCGCTTGTAGTCATGTTCACTGCTTTCAAATCTGCCCCATATGTCTCAATACCATCACCCGTTGCGGCGATTGGTTTGATATAGAATGAGTTGCCACCAAACGAGTAGACACCTCCAACCGATGAAGATGTCACATACGATGCGGTATGCAATCGTTGAGTGTAATTTAGCGGTAAATTATTCAATGTTATTGACTCTACTGCTATTGAGTCACATTTTAGAATATTTTGACTCGGATTGAAAGTTATTTTATCGTCAGTGATTATTTTACCTGTACTGTCCCTAATTAAGATACTATAATAAGCATCAGTCGTCGAAGTGGTTGTTGTTGTTAGTTTGAGGCTGGGCATGTTTATAGTACCGTTGAAAGCATCGTAAAACACAAAAGACGCATTACCCAGTTGCTTTTCGTTGTTGGCATTATCCTTATTCCAGAGAACCAGAGGAAATTCATTGCCGCTACTTGATGCAATCAATGGTAAATCCATTTTGATACGGTTCACCTGTAGTATATTAGTTGTGGGATTACCGATTATAACATTATCATTGAACGTCTTAACACCGGCAATTGTTTGTGCGGATGATTTATCAACATAATTAGACAATGTAGTCGTCAACACTGACGCTAAAACGTAGTCACTCAATGTGGTCGTCAATGCTGACGCCTGTATGAATCTGATATCTAAGGTCTCACCTTTATATGTGACTTCTTTGGTAGAATCAATTGTAAGAGCTCCGTCAATTGTGAAATTAGTAGAAAGCGAAGACATTCCCGGAGCAACTCGAAATATCTGGGTAGTTGTATTTGCCTCGGGGTCACGTGAGTAGAAGCGAAAACCACTGGAGCCTACAGCGACAAACCGGACGTGTCCGTCAGACCAGAAAGCGATGTTATATCCGATGTCTGTGGTATATTGACCTATCAGTCCCAGGTATGCATTACCACTATGATTAAAAATGCTACCCGTGTCCAGTGTTATCTGTTCCACATTCGTGTTTGATGTGAACGATTTTACACCACTTATGGTCTGTGAACTTGTTAGGTCGATGTAAGTAGACAGTGTTGTATTCAATGCACTTGTTAAAACGTAATCTGTTAGTGCTGTAGTTAAAGCAGTCGTTAAAACATAATCCGATAGTGCTGTATTCAATGTCGTTGTTAAAACGTAGTTGCTTAGTGTTGTAGCTAAGCTTGTATTTGTTGGATAATCTGCGAGTGTTGTAGATAAGCTTGAGTTCGTAACGTAATCTAATAATATTGTCGTTAGGGTTGTAGATTTAACAAACCGATTATCGAGGACTTGGGATTTGTATGTGAGTTCGCCATTACAAATAATGTCATTTGCATTTATTAAACCCGAAGAACCGAAATTGACGACCGAAAACGTACCCGAAATTGAAAGACCCCCGACGGTAAGGGTACCGCTTATAGTACCGTTGACTGCTTCGAGTGAGGTAAATGACCCGTTGAGGATTCTTAACTCTTGAATGTTGAGGTTAACCGCACCTAAACCGCCACTTATTGATTTAGACATATTTATTATAATGGTATATAATAAATATGTTTTTATTAATTGTATTCAAGGATTTACAGCAGACAACCCCCTTGTGTATGGTCAAGTGTAGATTTATGAAAGATTTGATATCAGCCACAAACGGGAAAATAACATACAACACAATCCGACAGAAGAAACAAAATAAAAAATATGTAACGAAACAAAACCTATACCAAGTAATTAAGATTTAAATAAGATTTAATTTTAAAGAATATTTCCAAGGGTACCCGAGTACCAAGTACAATCTTTATTAATTCTGATTTATAAATCTCTTGCCTCACAAAATATCTGTATTCTTGTTTCCAAAAATTTAAAGATGAAGAAACATATATTTTTTTATAGTCTTCTGGTGTTCTGGACAGTCGTAAACACTTGCCATAAAATACCGCTTTGTCGGTAGTGACCATTGCTATTGTTGTTACTGCATATTATTTTTAATTGAAATCAATACAAACAGGCTTACGAGATATCTGAATATCCTTCACCTTATTTTTATCCTTTCGCGTGGTTTTTTTAGGTTTGGCTGTTGGTTGTTTCTCTTGCTTGATTGTTTGTTGTCTTTCTTGCAATGTTAGTTTTACCATAAAATTAATGATATCATCCTCTAACAGCGGATACCGCTTTTTATAATAGTCAAATGTGTCATTATCAGGCGAATAATCAAACATGTTCATATCAATTCTGCTGTGTGTGTTAGGGTCTGGCATTGCAAATGTAAAATCATCTAAAAACCCGTCGGTGACGAAAAAATTACCCGTGTTTTGAGAGGTCATCATATATTATTCTATAGATTATTTATTTTAAATGGTTATCCTGCGTTCGTCGTTTTTTTTATCCAACGTTTAAAAAATAAATACTATATATATATATATCATGTCGTCAACCGAACCCCCTATTGAAGATGTTGAACCCGAAGTTGTTGTAGTAGAAGATGTTGAAATAGAAGACACCTCCGAACCCCTCACAATTGAAAAGCCTCGTAAAAAAAGGGTGATTACCGAGAAGCAGAGAGAGGCGTTGAACCGTGGACGGGAAAAAGCCAAGGAAAAACAACGTGAGCGGATGATGATGGTTAAAGAATATGAAAAACAAGAGAAGGAAGAAAAGGAAGAAAAGAAAGAACCCCGACATTATAGTAACATTGAGGAAGTCACCCGAGAGGAAGAAGACCCTCCCAAACCGCTGAGACGTTCGAGGAAAATTAAACCAGTACCGAAATATGAATCAGATAGTAGCGAAAGCGATGATAGTGGCGAATACGAACCACCCCCCAAGCCCAAGCCTAAGCCCCGACGACGGGTTAAAGCCGAACCCACAAAACCACGAACCCAGCGCCCACGTACCAGAACTATTAGACCACAAGAAGAGTCCCCGAAATTCGTTATGGAGTTTCGATAGGTGCGGTAAATCATTTTAAAAATAATGTTTAGAAATGATAAAAATGTCTATTTTCAAGCCCGCCGTTTATTGTCTCATGTCAAGGTCCAAACGGCTCATGTATATTGGAAGCACGGGACAGAACACCAGATTCAGCAAACACAAAAGCCACTACAAGCGATTTTTACAAGGGAAACAACACTGCAAATTTTATAGTGCTTTTCGGTTATTAGAGTGTGATGACGTTGAATATTATATAATTAGCGAATTAGAAACCTATGACCGCAAAGAATTATATGATTTGGAGTATAAAATCATCAAAGACTTTAAAAAGGCATGCATTTATGAGATTGTAAATACCAACAAGTCCTAATAAGGTAAAATATTTATGTTGTTAAAGGATAAGAATGAAGTTTAAAACAATCACAGACGACGAGTGTCAATTCGGCAAAATAAAAATGAATACCGATGACGATTTAGTACCCGACGCTAAAATGGTTGAGGTATTTAGGAGTTGGAAAAATGGTCATAACATGGCTATAATCGGGAGTTCTGGAAGTGGGAAAACGAACCTCCTTATCTCCTTACTTACCAAACCCAAACGGGGCGGTATCCATAGGTCGTTCCTGAAATTATTCCATAAGATTATTATTGTGTCTCCTTCCTTGCATACATTGTCGAATAATGTCTTTAAGGATATACCAGATGACCGAAAGTTCAAGGATTTTGATATGGATACATTGGATAAGATATATGCAGAATTAGACTCCTCCCAACAGGAACAAGAGGATGAGAAAGAAAAGATTTTTAATTTGGTCATCTTGGATGATGTAGGTAGCAAATTAAAGGGAGGTGCCAAAGAGAAAATGTTTGTTTCGTTGATGCAGAATCGGAGGCATTATAATACATCCATATGGACGGTCGGGCAACGGTTTAGGGATTTAAGCCACGGACACAGAAGTAACTTAACCCATGCGTTTATATTCCGTCCTAAAACATTCGTAGAAAGCGATGCAATCTTTAGCGAGTTGGTCGGTATACCCCAAAAGCAACAAAAGGATTTTATTAAATTCTTGTATGACGATGGGCGTTATAACCATTTACTTATTGATTTTACACAATATGGTCAAACTCAGGGGTTTAAGTTCTATAAATGCTTTAAATTAGTCCAGATGCTGGAAGAATGATTTAATATTTTTTTATCTACTATGTAATATATAATGGACTCTAAAAAAGATATTAAACCACTTACTAAAAAGAAGCCCAAAAAGGTTGTAGCAAAGAAGTCTAAGAAGACTCTTAAAAAGCCTAATAAGCCTAATAAGCCTAAAAAGGTTGTTAAAAAGAAGGTTGTGCAGACCCAAAAAGTAGTCCAGAATGTAAGGGTGATTGTTGGTGAAATTAGACAGAGACGCAGACGGCTACATAGTTTACTGCCAAAACAAAAGCCCTCCTCTGCTGTTCCGTCAATTACTACCATTACCCATATTCACCATCTCGACAGTCTCAAACCCCAGACAACAACGCACCCGTCTGATAGCCTTACGCCCTCCATTCGTGTGCCTCAAACGGTTGAGCCTGTTGCTAATGTAGACACCGTTGCGAGTGAGCCTGTTGTCGCTCTTGAGCCTGTTGCCACTCTTGAGCCTGTTGCTGAACTTACGAGGGACTTGACGGGTTTGTCGTTGTCTTCCAAAACGCCTGTTCCTGACCCTACACCATCCCGTTCGTTTTCGGTTCCTGCCCCTGCCCCTTCTCTCTCGTTGCCTGTTCCTACTCCCACCCCGTCCCTCACGGTTCCTGTTGCTACTCGTGAAGCGAGTCTTGAAGGTGGGGACTCCGATGCCACCGTCCTATTACGTAGAGATTCAACTACGCCTCATGTTGTGACACAAACCTACGGCGAGGATTTAGAAGGAGAATCAGATGCCACAATGGATTTAGAAACCCCGAGTGAGAAGCCCGTGGATTATCTCACTTCGGGAGAATCCTCCCATGCGGGTAAAAAAAGCGAAGAGAGACCAGACTCCCTGGAGGGGAATGAAAAAGCAACGGCTATGCCCCCCGACCCTCAAGACCCCGAAATGTCGTTGGTCTCTACCGAGGCAAAAGAGGTAGAGCGTGGGGGTCACAAAACACGTAGCAAAGCCCCCCTGTTCACTGTGAGTGGTAAGCGTGTTAATGGTTCGGGTAAAAAATTTGACTGGACTCCTCACAGACCATTAATTAAAGAATATATTGAGAAATACAGAGTTTCCGCTCCGACAAGTGGAAAAGAACAAAAATTTAAAATGGTGTACACAGTCGATGGCGAGAAGACTGAAGAATTTATCGAGTTGTTGAAACTCACGGGGCAAAGTGAAGCCTCGTTAAAATCGAGAATCACGGCAAGTATGAAAGCCCCTTTGCTTGCGAACAAAAAATTGAAAGAAAAATCATTTGTGTTTCCGTATAATAAATAGGCATGGGAGTCCTCTAATTTTCTTTAAGTACCCTTTTTTATGAATTAACAAAAGTATAAAAAAAACATAATTTTAAAGCAACGATACCAAACACAGGAACCATAAAATAAAAATAATAATATGAAATTATTATTTTTATTTTTTTTTCATCTCGTGGGACTACTTAAAGGATATGGAGAAAGTCCATCATTCACTTATTGTCTATTGCTTGGTATATAACATAAAAAAGAAGAAGGTAAACACTTCTAAGAAGTCCCCCTAAAAACAACTAAGTCCCCCCAAAATACCATAAATAAAGTTTCTTTTGGATTTGAAAAATAGATTTTCTATATAAAATAAACCTGAAAAGTTGTGGTTTTGGGGGGACTCGGGTGGTTTTGGGGGGACTCTAAAATGGATGCGGTGAGTATCGTTCTCTGGTTTCTGACCGAGTCTTTCAAAGTCCCCCCAAAATAGGGGGACTTGGGGATGGGTCGTTGGCTGGTGTCATACGCTGGGTGGTCGTTTTGGGGGGACGCTGGGTGGTTGTCATTAGGTGGACGTCCGTGGCTGAAGGGCGGGAACTGAAGCGGGGGGCGATGTCATACGCTGAAGGGCGGGAACTGAAGCGGGGGGCGATGTCATACGCTGACGGGGCGGGAACTGAAGCGGGGGGCGATGTCATACGCTGGACGGGGCGGAAATCGTAAGGTATTTCTCCCCGCCGTAGGCGGGGGGTTTTGGGTCTGGTTTGCATCTGGTGCGGGTGTCATAATTTAAATTATATTAGTTTTTC
>Ga0208303_1000564_pt1 | contig 15266 bp, 2 predicted proteins | sample CB_VirMetaG_2_FD_184537 | JGI IMG/M metagenome (GOLD analysis project Ga0208303, IMG submission 184537) | Freshwater to marine saline gradient viral communities from Chesapeake Bay - CB_1504_2 Viral MetaG (SPAdes) (version 4) | ecosystem: Environmental > Aquatic > Marine > Coastal | place: USA... | reverse complement strand
AGTTACCGTGACGAAGTCTATATCCTTCTTTTGTTGGGTGTGGAATATCGAATAATTTAGTTGTAGCTGATAGTATATTTAAGTTTAAAATATCAATAAATCCTTGTCCATCTAATCCATTAGGACCAGCTAAGAATCCTGGAGGGCCAAATTCTGTAAATCTACTTCCATCCCAATATAATAATTCTGGGGCTGATGTTGATAATAAGTTTATAGCAACATCATTTGTATTTGCTAAAATACCTGTACCAGCACCAACATTTATTGTTCTATCTGTACTTAAAACTCCACCACCTGTTAAACCATTTCCTGCAGTAATTGATACATAAGTACCTGAAGTACCAACATTTCCGGAAATACCACTTGTACCAGAAGTACCAGATGTACCTGAAGTTCTACTTGAACCTGCAGCACCACTTGTACCTGAAGTACCTGAAGTACCCGAAGTATTACTTACTCCGCTACCACCAGCATTTCCTGAAGTACCTGCTGTACCATTTGTACCTGATGTACCTGAATTTGCACTTACTCCTGAGGTACCTGCTACACCACTTGTACCTAAAGTACCGGATGAACCTGAACTACCGCTTGTAGCGCTTAATCCTGATTGACCTGCGTTACCTGAAGTACCGTTTGTACCTGAAGAACCAGCTGTTCCAGAAGTTTTACTTAATCCTGAGGTACCTGTATTACCACTAGTACCTGAGGTACCACTTGTACCACTTGTTTTACTTAGTCCAGATGTACCTGCGTTACCTGTAGTTCCACTATTACCTGAAGTACCACTTGTACCACTTGTTTTAGAAGCACCTGAAGTACCAGCAACTCCTGAAGTACCTAAAGTACCAGAGCTACCACTTGAACCGCTTGTAGCGCTTAATCCTGATTGGCCATTATTACCTGAGGTACCGTTTGTACCACTTGAACCTGCTGAACCTGATGTTTTGCTTAATCCTGAGGTACCTGTATTACCGCTTGTACCACTTGTACCAGATGTACCTGAAGTTTTACTTAGTCCTGAAGTACCATGATTACCTGAAGTACCTTGAGTACCTGAGGTACCTGAACTACCTGAAGTTTTACTTGCGCCTGAGGTTCCTGCTACACCTGAAGTACCTAATGTACCTGATGAGCCTGAACTACCGCTTGTAGCGCTTAATCCTGATTGACCAGCATTTCCTGAGGAACCATTTGTACCTGAAGAACCTGCTGAACCCGAAGTTTTGCTTAATCCTGAAGTACCTGTGTTACCACTGGTACCTGAAGTACCACTTGTACCTGATGTTTTACTTGCACCTGAAGTACCTGCGTTACCTGTAGTTCCGCTGTTACCTGAAGTACCTGAAGTACCACTTGTTTTAGAAGCTCCTGAAGTTCCAGCAACACCACTTGTACCTAAAGTACCTGATGAGCCTGAGCTACCACTTGTAGCTGAAAGCCCTGATTGGCCATTATTACCTGAGGTACCATTAGTACCACTTGAACCTGCTGTTCCTGAGGTTTTAGATAAACCACTTGTACCAGCATTGCCTGTAGTTCCGCTGTTACCTGAAGTACCAGAAGTACCACTTGTTTTACTTGCACCTGAAGTACCTGCGTTACCTGTAGTCCCGTTAGCACCCGATGTACCTGAAGTACCACTTGTTTTACTTAAACCACTAGTTCCAGCAACACCAGATGTACCTAGAGTACCTGATGAACCTGATGAACCTGATGTAGCACTTAAACCTGATTGTCCAGCATTTCCTGAGGAACCATTTGTACCTGAAGAACCTGCTGAACCCGAAGTTCTACTTAGTCCTGAAGTACCAGAAACACCACTTGTACCATTTGTACCTGAAGTACCTGATGTTTTACTTGCACCTGAAGTACCTGCGTTACCTGTAGTTCCGCTGTTACCTGAAGTACCACTTGTACCTGATGTTTTACTTGAACCACTAGTTCCAGCAACACCAGATGTACCTAATGTACCTGATGAACCGCTTGAACCACTTGTAGCACTTAATCCTGATTGGCCATTATTACCTGAAGTACCGTTTGTACCACTTGAACCTGCTGAACCTGATGTTTTGCTTAATCCTGAAGTACCTGTATTACCGCTTGTACCAGATGTACCTGAAGTACCTGAGGTTTTGCTTAGTCCGCTTGTACCTGCATTACCTGAAGTACCTTGGGTACCCGAAGTACCTGAAGATCCTGATGATTTACTAGCACCTGACGTACCTGCTACACCTGAAGTACCCAGTGTACCTGATGAGCCTGAACTACCACTTGTAGCACTTAATCCTGATTGGCCAGCGTTACCGCTTGTACCATTTGTACCTGAAGATCCTGCTGAACCCGAAGTTTTACTTAGTCCTGAAGTACCTGTATTACCGCTTGTACCACTTGTACCAGATGTACCTGAAGTTTTACTTAATCCTGAAGTACCATGATTACCTGAAGTACCTGAAGTACCTGAGGTTCCTGAAGATCCTGATGATGAACTTGCACCTGAAGTACCTGCTACACCTGAAGTACCTAGTGTACCTGATGAACCTGATGAACCTGAAGTAGCACTTAAACCTGATTGACCAGCATTTCCTGAAGAACCATTAGTACCACTTGAACCAGCTGTTCCTGATGTGTTTGATAATCCACTTGTACCAGCATTTCCACTTGTTCCTTGTGTACCTGAAGTACCGCTAGTACCTGAAGTTCTACTTAGTCCTGAAGTACCATGATTACCTGAAGTACCGTTTGTACCACTAGTACCACTTGAACCTGATGATTTACTTGAACCGCTTGTTCCAGCAACACCTGAAGTACCTAAAGTACCTGAAGAACCTGAACTACCACTTGTAGCTGATAATCCACTTTGACCAGCATTTCCTGAGGAACCATTTGTACCACTTGAACCTGCTGAACCTGATGTTTTACTTAATCCTGAAGTGCCTGCATTTCCGCTTGTACCATTTGTACCAGATGTACCTGAAGTACCTGAACTTTTGCTTGATCCCGAAGTACCAGCAACTCCACTTATACCACTTGTACCAGATGTACCTGAAGATCCTGATGATTTACTAGCACCTGAAGTACCTGCTACACCTGAAGTACCTAAAGTACCTGATGAACCACTTGAACCTGAAGTTGCACTTAATCCTGATTGACCTGCATTACCTGAAGAACCATTTGTACCACTTGAACCAGCTGAACCTGAACTACCACTTGTATTTGATAAACCACTTGTACCTGCGTTTCCACTTGTACCTTGAGTACCACTGGTACCTGAAGTACCTGAAGTTTTGCTTAATCCTGAAGTTCCAGCATCTCCTGAAGTACCTTGGGTACCGTTTGTACCACTTGTACCACTTGTATTTGAAGCTCCACTAGTTCCAGCAACACCAGATGTACCTAGAGTACCTGATGATCCACTAGATCCACTAGTTGCTGATAGTCCACTTTGACCAGCATTTCCTGAGGAACCATTTGTACCTGAAGATCCTGCTGAACCACTTGTTGAACTTAGTCCGCTAGTTCCTGATATTCCTGAAGTACCTTGGGTACCGTTTGTACCGCTTGTACCACTTGTATTTGATAATCCTGAAGTACCTGCATCACCACTTGTTCCATTTGTACCTGAGGTTCCTGAAGATCCTGATGATTTACTAGCACCTGAAGTACCTGCTACACCTGAAGTACCTAGTGTACCTGATGATCCACTTGAACCACTTGTAGCTGATAATCCACTTTGGCCAGCATTTCCTGAGGAACCTGTTGTACCTGAAGAACCTGCTGAACCTGAGCTACCGCTTGTAGCACTTAAACCACTAGTTCCGGCTATTCCTGAGGTACCTTGAGTACCATTTGTACCAGATGTACCTGAAGTATTTGATAAACCAGATGTTCCCGCATCTCCGCTTGTACCTGCTGAACCGTTTGTACCACTTGTACCACTTGTATTTGAATTACCGCTTGTTCCCGCTACACCTGATGTACCTAATGTACCTGATGAACCTGATGAACCTGAAGTAGCACTTAAACCCGATTGGCCTGCGTTTCCTGAGGAACCTGTTGTACCTGAAGATCCTGCTGAACCACTTGTATTACTTAATCCGCTAGTTCCTGCTACTCCTGATGTACCTTGAGTACCGTTTGTACCTGAAGTACCTGAAGTGTTTGATAAACCAGATGTTCCTGCGTTTCCACTTGTTCCATTTGTACCTGATGTACCGCTTGAACCTGATGATTTACTTGCACCTGAGGTTCCGGCTACACCACTTGTACCTAAAGTACCTGATGAACCTGATGAACCTGAAGTAGCACTTAAACCTGATTGGCCTGCGTTTCCTGAGGAACCTGTTGTACCTGAAGAACCGGCTGAACCTGAACTACCACTTGTAGCACTTAATCCGCTAGTTCCCGCTACTCCTGAAGTACCTTGAGTACCACTTGTACCTGAAGTACCTGAGGTTTTAGATAAACCGCTTGTACCTGCATTACCTGAAGTACCTTGAGTACCGTTTGTACCGCTTGTACCACTTGTATTTGAATTACCGCTTGTTCCCGCTACACCTGAAGTACCTAAAGTACCTGATGAGCCTGAACTACCGCTAGTTGCGCTTAAACCACTTTGTCCTGCATTTCCTGAAGTACCGTTTGTACCCGAAGATCCTGCTGAACCTGATGTTGCACTTAATCCACTTGTTCCTGCTACTCCTGAAGTACCTTGAGTACCATTTGTACCACTTGTACCACTTGTATTTGATAAGCCTGAAGTACCTGCATTACCTGAAGTACCTTGAGTACCTGAAGTACCTGATGATCCTGATGATGAACTAGCACCTGAAGTTCCAGCAACACCACTTGTACCTAATGTACCACTTGATCCACTTGAACCAGAGGTAGCTGATAATCCACTTTGGCCAGCATTTCCTGAGGAACCATTTGTACCTGAAGTACCTGCAGTACCTGATGAACCTGAACTACCACTTGTATTTGATAAGCCTGAAGTACCTGCGTTACCTGAAGTACCATTTGTACCGCTTGTACCACTTGTACCTGAAATATTTGATAAGCCGCTTGTACCTGCATCTCCGCTTGTACCTGCTGAACCGTTTGTACCACTTGTACCACTTGTATTTGAAGCTCCTGATGTACCTGCAACTCCTGAAGTACCTAAAGTACCTGATGATCCACTTGAACCAGAGGTAGCTGATAATCCACTTTGACCAGCATTTCCTGAGGAACCATTTGTACCTGAAGAACCAGCTGAACCTGAAGAACCACTAGTATTTGATAAACCACTAGTTCCTGCTATTCCTGATGTACCTTGAGTACCACTAGTACCTGAAGTACCTGAAGTTTTGCTTAATCCACTAGTTCCAGTATTTCCTGAAGTACCGTTTGTACCACTTGTACCTGAAGTTGCACTATTACCTGATGTACCCGCAACTCCTGAAGTACCTAATGTACCTGATGAGCCTGAGCTACCACTTGTAGCTGAAAGTCCTGATTGACCAGCATTTCCTGAGGAACCATTAGTACCTGAAGAACCAGATGTACCTGAAGTATTTGATAAACCACTAGTACCTGCATCTCCACTTGTTCCTGCTGAACCATTTGTGCCTGAAGTACCGGATATTCCTGAAACTCCTGAGGTACCAGATTCGCCTGAAGTACCTGAAGTGCCTGTTGTGCCTGAATTACCTGAAGTACCACTTGTTCCTGAACTTGCACTATTACCTGATGTACCAGCAACACCCGATGTACCTAAAGTACCGGATGAACCTGATGAACCTGATGTAGCACTTAAACCTGATTGTCCAGCATTTCCTGAAGAACCATTAGTACCTGATGAACCACTTGAACCGGAGGTTGAACTTAATCCGCTAGTTCCTGCTATTCCTGATGTACCTGCTGAACCATTTGTGCCTGATGTACCAGCTTCACCTGAAATACCTGAAGTACCTGAATCTCCAGAAGTACCTGAAGTACCAGTTGTGCCTGAATCTCCAGATGTACCTGAAGTACCTGAGTTTCCTGAAGTGCCTGAAACACCGGAAGTACCTAATGTACCACTTGATCCACTTGAACCGCTAGTTGCGCTTAATCCTGATTGACCAGCATTTCCTGAGGAACCATTTGTACCTGAGGAACCTGCTGAACCACTTGTATTTGATAATCCTGAAGTACCTGCATTTCCGCTTGTACCGTTTGTACCAGATGTACCACTTGTTCCTGAATTATTAGATAAACCACTAGTTCCAGCATCTCCACTAGTACCATGTGTACCAGAAGTACCTGAGCTACCTGAAGTTGTACTAGCACCTGAAGTTCCAGCAACACCACTTGTACCTAATGTACCTGATGATCCACTTGAACCACTTGTAGCTGAAAGTCCTGATTGTCCAGCATTACCTGAAGAACCATTTGTACCACTTGAACCTGCTGTACCACTTGTAGAACTTAAACCACTAGTACCTGCTTCTCCACTTGTTCCTGCTGAACCTGATGTTCCACTTGTACCTGATTCTCCATCAATACCTGAAGTACCTGAATCGCCTGATGTACCTGAAGTACCAGTTGTACCTGAATCTCCAGATGTACCACTTGTACCGGATGTTGAACTTGCACCTGATGTACCCGCAACACCTGAAGTACCTAATGTACCTGATGAGCCTGAACTACCACTTGTAGCACTTAAACCTGATTGACCTGCGTTACCTGAGGAACCATTTGTACCACTTGAACCTGCTGAGCCTGATGTTGAACTTAATCCACTAGTTCCAGCTATTCCTGATGTACCTGCTGAACCATTAGTACCTGAAGTACCTGATTCACCACTTACACCAGATGTACCTGAATCTCCAGAAGTACCTGAAGTACCAGTTGTACCCGAGTTTCCAGATGTACCACTTGTACCACTATTTCCTGAAGTTCCAGCAACACCACTTGTACCTAAAGTACCTGACGAGCCTGAGCTACCACTTGTAGCTGAAAGTCCTGATTGACCAGCATTTCCTGAGGAACCATTTGTACCTGAGGAACCTGCTGAACCACTTGTATTTGATAAGCCACTTGTACCAGATATACCACTAGTTCCTGAAGAACCATTTGTACCTGAAGTGCCTGAATTTCCTGATTGACCTGAGGTACCAGATTCACCGCTTGTACCTGAAGTACCCGTTGTACCTGAATTACCTGAAGTACCTGATGTACCATCTTCACCTGAAGTACCTGAAACACCTGAGGTACCTAATGTACCTGATGATCCACTTGAACCACTTGTAGCTGAAAGTCCTGATTGACCTGCATTACCTGAAGAACCATCTTCACCTGATGTACCTGAAGTACCACTTGTTCCTGAGGTACCACTTATATTACTTAAACCACTTGTACCTGATTCACCACTTGTACCTGCTGAACCATTAGTACCACTTGTACCTGATTCACCACTTACACCAGATGTACCAGATTCACCTGATGTACCCGATGTACCTGATGTACCTGAATCTCCAGATGTACCGCTTGTACCACTATTTCCTGAAGTTCCAGCAACACCTGAAGTACCTAAAGTACCAGAGCTACCACTTGAACCACTTGTAGCACTTAATCCTGATTGACCTGCGTTACCTGAGGAACCATCTTCACCTGATGTACCTGAAGTACCAGATGTACCTGAAGTACCTGAAATTGAACTTAAACCACTAGTACCTGCTTCTCCACTTGTTCCTGCTGAACCATTAGTACCTGAAGTTCCAGCTTCACCTGAAATACCTGAGGTACCTGAATCTCCAGAAGTACCTGAAGTACCTGTTGTACCTGAATCACCCGAAGTACCACTTGTTCCTGATGTTGAACTTGCACCTGATGTACCCGCAACACCTGAAGTACCTAGAGTACCTGATGAACCGCTTGAACCGCTTGTAGCTGAAAGTCCTGATTGACCTGCATTACCTGAAGAACCATCTTCACCTGATGTACCACTTGTACCTGAAGTACCAGAAGTACCTGATTCTCCAGATGTACCTGAGGTACCTGAATCGCCTGATGTACCTGAAGTACCTGATTCACCGCTTGTACCTGAAGTACCTGATTCTCCTGATGTGCCACTTGTACCAGATGTACCTGAGTTACCAGAAGTACCGGATGTACCATCTTCACCTGAAGTGCCGGAAACACCTGAAGTACCTAAAGTACCTGAAGAACCTGAACTACCACTTGTAGCTGAAAGACCTGATTGACCAGCGTTTCCTGAAGAACCATCATTTCCTGATGTACCGCTTGTACCTGATGTACCTGAAGTACCACTTATATTTGATAAACCACTAGTACCTGCATCTCCACTTGTTCCTGCTGAACCATTTGTGCCTGAAGTTCCAGCTTCACCTGAAATTCCAGATGTGCCTGATTCACCTGAGGTACCAGATGTACCAGATGTACCTGACTCGCCTGATGTACCTGATGTACTTGAGTTACCACTTGTTCCGGCTACACCACTTGTACCTAAAGTACCAGATGAGCCTGATGAGCCGCTTGTAGCACTTAAACCACTTTGACCGGCGTTACCTGAAGAACCGTCCTCACCACTTGTACCTGAGGTACCTGAGGTACCAGATGTACCTGAATTTCCACTTGTTCCTGAAGAACCTGATTCTCCGCTTGTTCCTGATGTGCCTGATTCGCCTGAAGTCCCAGATGTACCTGATTCACCTGATGTACCGTTTGTACCTGATGTACCTGAGTTACCTGAGGTTCCTGAAGTGCCCGAATTACCACTAGTTCCCGCTACACCTGAAGTACCTAATGTACCACTTGATCCACTGGAACCACTAGTTGCTGATAAACCACTTTGACCAGCATTTCCTGAGGAGCCATCATTTCCTGATGTACCACTTGTACCTGATGTACCTGAAGTACCACTTATATTTGATAAACCACTAGTACCTGCATCTCCTGAAGTACCAGAAGTACCATTTGTACCTGAAGTACCGCTAAATCCACTTATTCCATCATCTCCAGCAGTACCGTTTGTACCATTTGTTCCTGAAGTTCCACTATTTCCTGAAGTACCAGAAGTACCTGATTCACCACTAGTCCCAGAAACACCTGATGTACCTAAAGTACCGGATGAGCCTGAGCTACCACTTGTAGCTGAAAGACCTGATTGACCAGCGTTTCCTGAAGAACCATCATCACCCGAAGTACCCGAAGTACCACTTGTACCTGATGTGCCTGATTCACCACTTGTGCCTGATATACCTGAAGTACCTGATTCACCTGATGTACCTGATTCGCCTGAGGTACCTGATGTACCTGAATCACCACTTGTACCTGATGTACCTGAGTCTCCTGAAGTACCGGATGTACCACTATCTCCTGAAGTTCCTGAAACACCACTTGTACCTAATGTACCTGATGAACCGCTTGAACCTGAGGTTGCGCTTAATCCTGATTGGCCAGCATTTCCTGAAGAACCATCATTACCCGAAGTACCTGAAGTACCACTTGTACCTGATGTGCCTGACTCACCTGAAGTACCAGTTGTGCCTGAATCACCACTTGTTCCTGATTCACCTGATGTACCGGAAGTACCTGATTCACCTGATGTGCCTGAAGTTCCTGAAGTACCAGAATCACCTGAAGTACCGGATGTGCCGCTATTACCTGAAGTTCCAGCAACACCTGAAGTACCTAAAGTACCTGAAGAACCTGAACTACCACTTGTAGCTGATAATCCACTTTGACCAGCATTTCCTGAGGAACCATCATCTCCTGAGGTACCAGAAGTACCACTTGTACCTGAAGTACCTGATGTACCTGATTCTCCGCTTGTTCCTGATGTACCTGATTCGCCTGAGGTACCAGATTCACCTGAAGTACCTGAAACACCTGAGGTACCTGAATCTCCTGAGGTACCTGATGTACCTGAATCTCCTGAAGTACCACTTGTACCACTATTTCCTGAAGTTCCAGCAACACCACTTGTACCTAAAGTACCTGATGAACCGCTTGAACCAGATGTAGCTGATAATCCACTTTGACCTGCATTACCAGAAGAACCATCATCACCTGAAGTACCTGAAGTACCACTTGTACCTGATGTGCCTGATTCGCCTGAGGTACCGGATGTACCTGAGTCTCCTGAAGTACCAGATTCACCGGATGTACCTGAATCTCCTGAAGTACCACTATTACCTGAGGTACCTGATGTACCACTATCTCCTGAGGTACCTGATGTACCTGAATCTCCTGAAGTACCTGAAACACCAGAAGTACCTAATGTACCACTTGATCCACTTGAACCTGATGTCCCACTTAATCCTGATTGACCTGAGTTTCCTGAAGAACCATCATCTCCACTTGTACCTGAAGTTCCTGATTCGCCTGAAGAGCCCGATGTACCTGATTCGCCTGAAGAGCCCGATGTACCTGATTCTCCACTAGTTCCAGTAGCACCCGAAGTACCTGATGTACCTGAATCTCCTGAAGTTCCTGAAGTACCAGAATCACCTGAGGTTCCAGATATGCCTGAAGTACCTGATTCACCTGATGTGCCTGATATACCTGAAGTGCCTGATTCGCCTGATGTGCCTGATGTGCCATTAATTCCTGAAGTACCAGAATCACCTGAAGTACCTGAAGTACCAGATTCACCACTAGTACCTGATGTACCATTAATTCCTGAAATACCTGAAGATCCTGATTCACCACTTGTACCAGAAGTACCTGTTTCTCCAGAAGTACCTGAGGTACCTGATTCACCAGAAATACCTGAAGATCCTGATGTTCCATCTGCTCCTGAAGTACCTGATGTACCATTTTCACCTGATGCTCCTGAAGTACCAGAATCACCTGCAGTACCAGAAGTACCACTTGTACCTGAAGTACCTGATCCTCCTGAACCACCACTAGATCCACCTGATCCAGCTCCTCCTAACATTAATAAGAAAGGAGGTGTACCTGATACACTATATATTCCTGAACCACTTGCTGATGTTATCCAATCTCCTTGGATTAAAATATCACCACCATCAGCTCTTTCTAAAGTTAAATATTTTTCTAAAGCAGGAGCATTAAATGTTCCTGTTGGTAAACCTGTACCTGAACCATTCCCTACTAATGGAGCACCAAATGGATCATTTGCTACTTTATCAATTATTAAAGAACCTGTTGCTGTTAAAGTTAAGGTTAAAGTATTTGTACCGTAAGAAGCAGTTAAAGGAGCACTTGCTGCAAATGCAGCGGCATTAATATCCGCTTCTAATTGTGATTCATCTGCTACAGGATATCCTGAATATGTTGTATTTGCTGTAGTAGGGTGAACTTCAAATTCTACTCCACTAGCTGTAATAGCAAATTTACCAGGGGCTGAGGGGTAACTACCTGCTCCTCCTGGAGTTCCTGAAAGAACTGCTATTAGCTCAGGGGAATAAGCTAAAGATCCTGCTTCTCCACCAGATCCAGCTGAACCTAACGTTGTAGCTGAAGCGAATCCTCCACCTTGTTCATCAATAGAAGCAGATACGTAAGTAACACTAGCTGATTCATTAATAGATTGAGTAATTTGCTCAATACTTAATATACTTCCCCCTGCATCTTCTGGAATTACTTCAATTCCGTTAATTATAAGGTTATACTGAGTTTCATCAAATGTAGTTCCATCTACACTACCTGTTACAGTAGCAGCAATAGGATCAGTTAAATGAAAATAAGAAGCAACTCCTGAACTTGAATCTGTTGAAGAAATATCTCCACTACCTGAAAGGTACCAAATATCCCCAATATTACCTTCTACTAATTGCTCTGGGGCTGAATAATTAGTAATAATTTTATTATATGGGCGTACATTTACGTTATTTCCGCCAAATAAATCTGAGACAACACCTATAATGGTTGAACCACTAGTTGCGGGTATCAACGTATAAGGATTTCCTGAACCTGTAATTGTAACTAAATCACCTTGTACTAAACTTCCTGTGTTTTCTGGGTAAAAAGTAAATCTTTGAAAAGGTTCATATACATCAAAATAACTTTGAATTTGATTAAAGGCTTGTGTAGTAGTAAATGAACCAAATTGGTTAGGAGCAACAAGAGGATTATTATCATCATTACTTTCAAAAACATAAACCCCATCTCCATTAACTAAAGTATTATTTCTATCACTTCTAGTTCTAGCTATAGACATTCCTGTATCTTGGAATGAACAAGAAATATATGTATCTGCTTTTGATGATATAGCTGTAATCTTAAATACTTTAAGACCATTTTGGCTAGCTATGTAATCACCAACTTTTATATCTATACCAGTATAACGACCACCAACTCCTAAACCTAAAGAATCTCTAACACTAGCATCACCAACTGCTTGAGCACTAATAGAGGCAATTACAGTATCATATTCAATATATTTATCAGCCCCATTAGGACCTAAACCGGTTGTGTCGCTTACTCCATATTTTGTTTTACCCGTTGGTGTACCGGATATAGTTCCCGCTAAACTTAATGCAGGTAATTCAGGATTATATTCTGCCATGGATGAATTTTTCTTATTCTTAAACTATAGTCAGATATAAATATGAAAAAAAACCCCTCAAATGAGGGGTTAATTAAAGTTTTGTTTATTTCTTTTTAATTATCCAGCAAATGTAAATACTAAATAAGCATGAACGTATACTGGTGGGAGATTTTTCTTAACACCACCATAATTACCTGCTGTTAAATCGAACTTTAATTCATTACTTCCTGAGAAGTTAGTAAAGAAATCATTTGAAGCTTGGCTACCAGAAACTGTAGAGGTAAAACCTTGTCCAATTTGATATCCATTATTTCCTAATCCAAATGTACTTACAGTATAATCATCATTATTAGCATTGTAAAAATAACCTTGAACGCTTACTGGAGGGGTAGATTCTGTAGCAAATTCAAAAGTTACATTATTTGTTGCGTTTAATGTTACAGTTACAGAATCACTTGACCAGGGAGATCCTGAAATTTGAGTAGCTGTATCAACATCTGTATTAGTATCATAATTAATTCTAATTAAATAAGCAGTAGCTCCTCCACCTGCAGGAGAAGTACCTGAAGTTCCTGCAGTACCTGCAACTCCAGTTGCTCCTGATGTTCCTGAAGTACCATTAGCACCTGATGTGCCTGAGGTGCCAGCATCTCCATTAGCTCCTGAGGTACCAGAAGTACCATTTGCCCCAGATGTTCCTGAAGTACCATCAGCACCTGATGTTCCTGAGGTGCCAGCATCACCTTGGGCTCCATTAGCACCTGAAGTACCTGAAGTTCCAGGATTACCTTGAGCTCCATTAGCACCTGATGTACCTGACGTACCATTAGCACCTGAAGTACCTGAAGTACCAGCATCACCTTGAGCTCCATTAGCACCTGATGTACCTGATGTACCTTCAGCACCTGATGTTCCTGATGTACCAGCATTACCTTGAGCTCCATTAGCACCTGATGTACCTGATGTACCGCTATTACCACTTGTTCCTGAAGTACCTGAATCTCCAGTAGCACCTGAAGTACCTGAAGTACCTGAATCTCCTGAAGAACCTGAAGTACCTGAATCTCCTGAAGAACCTGAAGTACCATTTATACCTGAAGTACCTGAAGTACCGGTGGCTCCGTCTGCACCTGAGGTACCTGAAGTACCATTAACACCTGATGTGCCTGAAGTACCAGCATCACCCGTAGCTCCTGAGGTACCAGAGGTACCAGAATCACCACTTGTTCCTGAAGTACCTGGATCTCCATTAGCACCTGAAGTACCTGAAGTACCGGTGGCTCCGTCTGCACCTGAGGTACCTGAAGTACCGTTAGCACCCGAGGTACCTGATGTACCAGCATCTCCATTAGCACCTGAAGTACCTGATGTACCAGCATCTCCATTAGCACCTGAAGTACCTGATGTACCTGAACCTGACCCTCCTCCTGATAGACCAATAGTAGCTGTACCAGCAACGATAGAAACACTATCTACTGCTGAGCCACTAAAATTAAGTGTACTAGCATTACCAATATCTGAACCATCGTTTTGGATTCCTATTAAGCTAGATCCACTACCAGATAGTGCTACTGCGGGATATACATTACCATCTGAATCTTTAAGATATAATCTACCTTGATCCTCAGATTCCATAAACAAAGAAACCGAACCAGATGATGGTAAGGTTATGCTTCCTGAGGGTGTGAGTTTTGATATTATTTGAGCCACGTTCTTCTAACTATTTTATTTATAAATATTAACCATTTTATTAAATTATATGGAACCACTAATATCTACTCCAATAACTAAATACCCATCATTTATTAAAGTACCATCATTTTGGAAAGTTGTTTCAACTTGTAATAAACCATGAGTATATATATCAGTTCCTTGTACTTGTTCTCCTCCTGTAATTGTAATTAATCCTCCTCCTAAATTATATAAATCATATCCAATACCTTGAGTATTAACAGGGATAGTTAAAGATTCCCCTGCTTGAATAACACGAGGAATTCTTACAGCACTAGGGGATTGATTTGCATTAATAGCAAATGCAGTTACAGGTACTTGGTCTAAAAATCTTACTTGTGCCATTTAATAGAATATTGGTCTTATATAAATATGTAAATATTTTGTTTCAATTAAATTATCTTTTATCTTTTCTATTAGGATCTGGAAGTTCATTTGTTTCAATTCTATCACCTATTTGTACACCATCATAAAATCCAGGAGGTGTATCTGTTTCCATAGAAAATATAATTTTAGCTTTTTCTGTATATTTTTCTATACCATTTAAGTCACGTTGTAATATTTCAGGAACTACATATCCTTTTAATTTAATTGAAAAACTACTTCTAACTATTCTTTCATTATCTGTTTGCATTTCTGTTTGAAAAGCAAAAGAATCAATTGTAGCTTTAAATTTAAATCTTTCAGGATCGCCCCAATATGCATCTGAGGCGTATTGAATAGATTCTACTACTTTATTTAATTGTTCTACATAATATGTAAATATTACGCAATCATAATTTAAAGTTAAATAATCTGGTACTGCTGAAGCATAAAATTGTTTAGTAGGGACTCGATTATTTAATACTGCAAATTGATCATATGCATTTTTTTTATCATATTTTTTAGTAAAAACATTAAAATTATTAGGATTATTAGCATCTAATTTACGTGTTAAGCTCCTATCTTTTTCCATACTGGTTCTTTTAACCATAATTAAAGGAGCCATTATTTTTCCTTTTACATCTCTATAATATCCATCTTTTTGATACGATTT
>Ga0208303_1000563_pt1 | contig 15277 bp, 27 predicted proteins | sample CB_VirMetaG_2_FD_184537 | JGI IMG/M metagenome (GOLD analysis project Ga0208303, IMG submission 184537) | Freshwater to marine saline gradient viral communities from Chesapeake Bay - CB_1504_2 Viral MetaG (SPAdes) (version 4) | ecosystem: Environmental > Aquatic > Marine > Coastal | place: USA... | reverse complement strand
CTCAAGCAGGGGCCTTTGGTCTATGCTGATACGGAAAAGTTCCCAGATGGCCCGTGGTGCAAGGAAAAAGACTGGGTTGTCTTTGCGCGTTATGCGGGGTCCAGGTTCCGTATTGATGGCGGTGAGGTCCGGATTCTCAACGATGACGAGATTCTGGCTACGATAGATGATCCGGAAGATATCATTAGCTTTTAAAGGAGCGCGGCATGAGTGATGAAGAAAAGCAAAGAAAGACCAGCGTCGATGACGGCACGGTAGACATAGAGGTTGGCGAGGGTTATGAGGAGCAAGAGGTTGAAGTAGATGACATTTCTGACTCCTCAGAGGAAAAAACCGTCACTGCACAAGAAGACGAGCACGAAGAGTATTCGCAAAGCGTAAAGAAGCGAATTGACCGTCTGACTAAAAAGATGCGCGAAGCTGAGCGTCAGCGTGAAGAAGCGCTTAAGTATGCTCAGGGCGTGCAAAGCGAGGCGGAAAAGATAAAAGCTAAGCTAAATGCTGTAGACCAAGGTTATTTGACCGAGTATGGGGGTCGCATAACCGCGGAAACAGCGGCCGCACAGGAAGCGTTTAAGCGCGCAATTGCGGTAGGTGATCCAGAGGGCACGCTTCAAGCACAGAAAAAGCTAACAGAGCTTCAATTTGCTGCTTCTAAGTTAGAAGAAGCTAAGCGTATGCAAGCCCGTAGGGCACCGCAACAAGAGTCTGATCAGCAACAATATCAGCCTCAAACGCAACAGCCTCAGCAACAATATCAGCAACCCGCGACTAGGCCAGATCCTCGGGCGGAAGAGTGGGCTGAAAAGAATGACTGGTTCGGTAATGATAATACAATGACCTTTGCTGCGTATGGGATACATAAGCAATTGGTTGACGAAGCATTTGACCCGACCAGCGATGACTATTATGATGAGCTAGATAAGCGAATTCGTGCAGAGTTTCCGCACAAGTTTTCTGATACCGGGACCAAGCGCCGTACCGCCCAAACGGTTGCTGGTGTTTCCCGCACAAGTTCGTCAAATGGGCGCAGGCAAATAAAACTCACACCAAGCCAGGTAGCGATAGCTAAAAAATTAGGTGTGCCACTCGAAGAATACGCGAAATATGTCAAATAGGAGACGGTTATGACTGATAAGAAAGGCTTTGAGGGTATTAATCGATCTTCTCGCGCAAACGACAGCAGGGAGAAAGAGCAGCGGCGTAAGCCTTGGGCTCCCCCATCCATGTTAGATGCACCACCTGCACCCGAAGGGTATGTTCACCGGTGGATACGTACAGAGGTTCGTGGTTTTGATGACCGCAAAAATATTTCTGCACGTTTAAGAGAAGGGTACGAGCTTGTACGAGCCGATGAATACCCTGATTTTGAAGCTCCGGTTATAGATTCAGGTAAATATGAAGGTGTGTTCGGCGTTGGAGGACTTTTACTCGCACGCATTCCAGTAGAAACCCTTGAGGAAAGAACCCGATATTTTTCTGGGAAAACTCAAGATCTTATGGATGCTGTCGATCACGACATGATGCGAGAGAATGCTCACTCAAGTATGGCGATCAATAAACCTGAACGTCAATCTCGTGTAACTTTTGGTGGCTCTCGAAAGAACTAAGCCACCCCTTTAGGAGAAATAAATCATGGCTAATTTAGCTACAGCCTATGGTCTTCGTCCTATCGGGCTTGTTGGCAGCGGCGCTAACACTACCGGTGTAACCGAGTACGAAATTGCCTCTGACAACGCTAATGCAATCTTCCAGTATGGAATTGTTATTCCTACTGCGGATGGTGTAATTGCTCGTGCAGCAGATACAGCAGGCGGTACTACCGCAGCATTAGGCGTCCTGATGGGTGTTGAATACCAAGATTCGGTCCAGAAAAAGCCTGTTTGGCTAAACTACTGGCCCGGCTCAGCAGCGGTAAGCGTGGATACTAACTATCCTGTTAAAGCTTACGTTGCGGACAATCCGAACCAAATCTTCCAGGTTGCTTCGGATGCAAGTCTTACAAACAGAGCTACGGCTCTAGCTACTGTTTTTGCTAACGCGTCTTTGGGTACTTCTGCTCAAGCGGGTTCAACAAACAACGGTAACTCTACATCTGCGTTGAGCGTAAGCAGTGTTGCTACTACAGCAACTTTGCCTCTCCGTATTGTAGGTATTGTAGATGATGAAGCGAACAGCGATTACACCGCAGCGGGTATCCCACTGAAGGTGCGCTTTAACGCTCACTTCAACTCCAATGCATCGCGGTTTGATTCTCAAACCACTTCATTAACCACAGGCATTTAAGAGGGATAAATCATGGCTATATCTCGCGCACAATTAGCGAAAGAGCTAGAACCCGGACTAAATGCGTTGTTCGGGATGGAGTATGATCGTTACGACAACGAGCATGCGGAGATCTTCGACGAAGAGTCCTCAGATAGGGCCTTTGAAGAGGAAGTGATGCTGTCGGGCTTTGGAACTGCGCCTGTTAAATCAGAAGGTGGTTCTATTTCGTTTGATGACGCGCAGGAAACTTTCACTGCACGTTACACTCACGAAACCATTGCTCTGGCATTCAGCATCACTGAGGAAGCTGTTGAGGACAATCTCTACGATCGTCTTGCAACTCGCTATACTCGTGCTCTTGCACGTTCAATGTCTCAAACCAAGCAGATTAAAGCTGCTTCTGTACTGAACAACGCGTTCAGCACTGCTGCCCCTGTTGGCGACGGCGCTGCACTCTGTTCAGCAGCTCACCCTTCACTGAGTGGTAACCAAAGCAATAAGCTTGCCGTTGCCGCAGACCTTAACGAGACGTCGCTTGAGCAAATGCTCATCAACATCGCCGGTCTGACAGATGAGCGTGGTCTTAAGATTGCCGTACGCGGTATGAAGCTGATTATTCCTAAAGAGCTGCAATTCATTGCAGAGCGAGTAATCAACTCTAACCTGCGTCCAGGCACAGCCGATAACGACATCAATGCGATGAAATCTATGGGTATGCTCCCTGACGGTGCGGTGGTTAACCACTTCCTCACTGACACGGACAACTTCTTCATCAAGACTGATGCGCCTAACGGCTTCAAGATGTTCCAGCGCACTCCGCTTAAGACTGCAATGGAAGGTGACTTCGACACTGGTAACATGCGATTCAAGGCCCGTGAGCGTTACAGCTTCGGCGTCTCTGACTGGCGTGCAGTGTACGGCAGTGGTTCATAAAACTTCGGTTTTATGTGGAAAAGGGGTGGCTTGTGCTGCCCCTTTTTTTATCGTATCTTATAAATGTCCCTGACAGTCGCATCCCGCGACTGACACTAGCCACGACAGGAGATCTTCATGGCGACTACTACTTTTTCTGGTCCTATTAAGGCCGGTACAATTCGAAATACAACTGGTACAACGGTTGGCACCGACGTAGCTAACTCTGGTTTTGTCAGCATGGCTCAAGCAGCGGTCATCGCAGCTACGGGTGCCGATGGTCAGACTACTACTGTTGCTACTATCCCTGCGAATTCTAAGATCATTGCAGTGGTCCTGAACGTTACTACAGCTAACGACGATGGCACCGCTTCAACTGTTCAAGTTGGTACTTCAGGCGATCCGAATGCTTTCTTAGGTGCAACTAGCGTACAAGCAGAAGGTGTTACTTTTAGTGACGTTATGACTTCGGTTTCTACGGATGTAGGTACAACCGACATTCAAGTCATTTCAACCTTCTCGGCCACAGACGAAGACGGTACAGCAGGTGTAGCAGATGTCACTGTGATGTACATCCAGAACGCTAACTTGGCTTAATTTGGGGGTGACTCATGGCAGGATCTAATATTAGATCCGGGCATTTACATGGAAGCGGATATATAACCAACTACCGCGCACTCGTAAAAGCTTTGGACTTAGTCGGTACAACGTCTGCCGGGATTCTTGATATTTGGGATACAGACTCTGCCCCTATTCAAGCTACCTATGGTCGTTCTGGAACAACCGTAACCGTTACTAAAGTGGGGCATGGTTTAAGCACTGGAGACAAAGTCGGGATTACTTTTTTGACTACATCTGGTGCTATAGCCACTCCGGGTAATTATGTAATCACGGTTACGGGCGTAGATACCTTTACGATAACAGACATTAACAGTGGCACTATAGCTGCGGGTAAGACTTGTTATTACGTGAATTCCACAGCCGATGGTTATGACGCTCAGTGGTTAGCGTCTTGGCATACTTCGGCTAATGATACGTTTTTTAACGGTTTTAACATGCCCGATGAAGGTATGTTAGCCCGAATAGGTATTTACATCCGAGTTGAAAACATAGCCTCCGTAAACATTTACTACACTGGTGCGTAGCAATGGCGAGCACAAAGGCTGTAAAAAGAAGCCCTTCGGGGCGTCTTAGCTACCGCGGAGAAACTTTTTCAGGCTATAACAAGCCAAAAAGAACGTCCGGGGGCAGTAAAAAGTTTGCTGTTTTAGCTAAGAAAGGCGATGAAGTAAAACTGGTTCGATTTGGTGATCCCAACATGACCATCAAAAAGAACATACCAGAGCGTCGTTCTAACTTTAGGGCTCGTCACAACTGTGATACCGCTAAAGATAAGTTCAGTGCTCGTTACTGGAGTTGCAAGAAATGGTAAGTAACGATCATTTAGAGCAAGAAGTTAATGACGTCAAACGTCAAATGGCGGTCGTCGAGACTATTTTGAATCGCATTGAAAACAATCATCTTAATCATATGGAAGATGATATACGTGATCTGCGAAACAAAAACTGGATGATCTTGGCCGGTATTGCTAGTCAACTTTCTGCGACATTAGTTGCGGTCGTTATGATGTTATTAGGTTAGGAGAAAGCTATGAAATGCAGTCCTCGTAAAGAAATGGCTATGGGCATGATGTACGGCGGTGCAGCAGAGAAGCCTAAAAAAATGAATAAAGGCGGCTGTGCGGTAAAAGGCATGAAAGTAGGTGGGCCGGTAAAAATGAATAAAGGCGGTTGTGCTGTTAGAGGCATGAAATAAGCGTGCTTAAATGCAAAGGCATGGGAAAAGTCCGCACGGGTCTTAAAGTAAAAGGCTACAAAGACGGCGGATCAGTTAAAGACGAGTGTTACCGTAAGGTAAAGGCTCGCTATAAAGTGTTTCCATCTGCCTATGCTTCTGGCGCGATAGCCAAGTGCCGTAAAGTCGGTGCTAAGAACTGGGGGAATAAGTCCCGTGGCGGTTCGTAAGACTAAGAAAGGCGCAGACCTTAAACGATGGTTTAAGGAAGAATGGGTCGATGTTCGTACAGGGAAGCCTTGCGGACGTAAAGAAGGCGAAAAACGGGGAACCCCGTATTGCCGACCTAAAAAGCGTGTTTCTAGCAAGACACCTAAGACCGCGAGTGAAATGACTGCGGCAGAAAAGAAGTCCCGGGTAGCGCAAAAGAAGCGCCTTGGGCAACCAGCAGGTAAACCCAGGCGTGTAGCATCGCTTAAAAGGAAAAAATAATGGCTGTTTCGGGATCAAAAGATTTTGAGCTAGACGTCGCTGATTACGTTGAAGAGGCGTTTGAGCGGTGCGGTAAGGAGATGCGTACGGGTTACGATCTTAAGACTGCCAAGCGCTCTATGAATCTTTTGTTTGCGGATTGGGCTAACCGTGGTTTGAATCAGTGGACTATTCAACAGGTTACGACCACGTTGACTCAGGGTGACGCAGACCTAACATTGAGTGCCGATACAATTGATATTCTGTCGGTTGTAGTTAGACGAGACAATACGGATTACGGAATACAGCGTTTGAGCCGGGATGATTACCTTAATATCCCGAACAAAACGCAGCAGGCACGGCCTTCTCAGTGGTTTTTAGACAGGCAAATCACGCCAGTTTTGAAGCTGTGGCCGGTCCCTGAAAACAGCACAGATCAGATTGTGTATGACCGGTTGGTTCGCCTGGATGATGCAGATACGGCGACAAACACCATACAAATACCTTTTAGGTTTTATCCGGCATTAGCTGCGGGCCTGGCGTATTATTTATCTATTAAAAAGGCCCCTGACAGGATTCAAGTTTTAAAAGCGTTGTACGAAGAAGAGATGCAGCGTGCAATGGACGAAGACCGAGACCGGGCTTCTTTTAATGTTGTACCGAGCTTAGCGTATTCTAGGAATATGTAATGGGTAAGTTTGCTGTAGGTAAAAACGCTTACGGTATCTCAGACCGCTCCGGTTTTCGCTATAAGCTAAACGACATGAAAAAGGAGTGGACCGGGATGCTGGTCGGTAAGGATGAGTGGGAGGCTAAACAGCCCCAGCTTAATCCGCGCCGCAAGGTCATTGATCCGCAAGCTTTGAAAGATGCTCGTCCGGACAGGGTAGAGCCTTTAGACGTTTTCGTGGGAGTGCCGTTAGTTGAGGCCCCTAATTTAAAGCCGGTGACTGGCTTTTGCCAGGTTGGTAGCGTGACGGTGGTGACCACATGAGTTTTACTTATGATCAGTTAAAAACAGCGATACAGGATTATACGCAAAACACCGAAACAAGTTTTGTAAATAATCTTCCTGTTTTTATACGCGTCGCCGAAGAGCGGATTTTGAAGAACGTACAATTGACGTTGTTCCGCAAAAACGCGACGGCAAACATGACTGCGAGCAATCAGTACCTTGCTGCGCCAAGCGACTTTTTAGCGCCGTTTTCGCTGTCTTACACGGACGGTGACGGCAACAAAGATTTTCTTGAGTACAAAGATGTAAACTTTATTCAAGAATTCAACCCGGATGCTTCCACCACAGGAGCGCCGCGTTACTACGCATATTTTGACGTTAGTAATTTTTTAATTGGTCCTACTCCCGATTTGTCGTACGCAGTAGAGCTTCATTACTTTTACCGGCCCGCTAGTTTGACATCCGGGTCGGGAAGTAGCACTACTTGGTTAAGCACAAATGCGGAAGTAGCTCTTTTATACGGATGCCTGATTGAAGCTTACACTTATATGAAAGGTGAAGTAGATATCATGCAAGAGTATGAGAAACGTTTCGCGGAAGCCGTGATTTCGTTAAAGAACTTCGGTGAAGCAAAAGAAGTTACCGATGCGTACCGAACAGGGCTTATTGTTAGAGATAAAGCTTAAACACTACTAGTAAGAGGAAAGAGAAATGGCTATCACACAAGCTATGGTTACATCGTTCAAAGTTGGCGTGCTTGATGGCACTTTCGACTTCAGCAGTGGCACGTCACAAGTATTTAAGATTGCTTTGTACACTTCATCAGCTACTTTGGATGCGACTACTACCGCGTATTCAGTGACTAACGAAGTTTCAGGCACAGGCTATAGCGCGGGCGGAGAAACACTAGTTATCTCAGCAAACCCAGCTTCAAGCGGCACTACAGCGTTTTTGGACTTTTCAGACGTTACTTGGTCTACGGCAACTATTACGGCTCGTGGCGCGCTGATCTACTTGGCTGATGGCGGTACTAACCCTGCTGTTGCAGTTCTGGACTTCGGTTCGGACAAGACCTCTACTGCGGGTGATTTCACTGTCGTGTTCCCTGCTGCTGATGCGAGCAACGCGATTATACGTATCGCTTAAGGGTAGGAAGTAATGACCGACGTTACTGTCCCACTCTCCGGTTGGGGATACAGCACTTGGGGTACGGATTCGTGGGGCGAAGGTAATGCTTTGCCAGTCGGTACCGGCGCTGTAGGGACAGTAGGCGTTGTAGGTAATGCGGTTGTTAATGTTACTGGTGTTGAAGCCACTATGGCTCTAGGCACCGCCGCTGCTCAGGCCGATGCTAATGTCTCGATTACGGGAGTCAGCGCTACAGGTATAGCCAACTATACTGTTTGGAACGTTGCGGTATACTTTGGCGGCTGGGGGCGCGGTGCTTGGGGTCAAGGCGCGTGGGGAGAGTCTATAGGGCTTTCTGCTACCGGTGCGGTAGGATCGGTTACAGTCCAAGAAGGCGCAAGTGTATTCCCAACAGGTGTTCAGGGCACTACCGTACTAGGAAACGAAGCAGTAGAAGCCGATGGGGCTGTAGAAGCACTAGGCAACGCAGCCACAGGTGCGGTTGGGACAGTTACCCTTATCGGTACCGCAGTAGTGAACGCTACGGGTGTTGAAGGCACGGGCGAGATAGGCGACGCCGGAGTACAAGGAAATGTAATTGTTAGCGCCACAGGCGTAGAGGCCACGGGCGAGTTAGGTACGGTAAGCGTAACAGCCGACGCCATAGTTACCGAAACCGGATTACAAGCTACTACAGCTCTTGGAAGTGTTACGGTAGAGCTAGTCCTAAATGTTGATGTAACAGGCGTTCAGGGCACTACAGCGCTTGGTGAGACAACCGAGACAGCGGATGCAAATGTATACGCCATTGGCGTACAGGCCACTGGATTTACAAGTAACGTACTGATTTGGGGCCAAATCGTACCAAACCAAAACGCAATTTGGACGGAAATAGCAGCATGAAAATAGTAAAAGAAGCAGTACAACTGGGCGACGCTATAGACCCCAAGCACGAGATTGAAGTGGTTTGCGCTAACTGCGGCCACGATGTAGATGAAGCGGAATTAAGCGCTGACACTTGTTCTGATTGCGGTGAAGCACTAAACTTGCGTCAGAATACAAAGATTTACGCGACAAGCGTACCGCCTGCCGGCGGTTCCACGTTAGTGTAAGTACTGGAGAAATTAAATGGCTACTTATGTAAATAATTTACGGCTCAAAGAAATCACCACCGGTGATGAGGACGGCACTTGGGGCACCAGTACCAATACTAACCTTGAGCTGATTACCGACGGTTTTAGCTACGGCACGAAGGAAATGGCGGCAGACGCCAACGAAACCTTCACAATGCCGGATGCCACAGCGGACGATACTCGTTCGTTCTACCTTAAGATTACCTCTGCGGTATCTCTGACATCTACCCGCGAAGTGACACTTGGCCCAAACACCGTCTCTAAGGTGTGGATGATCGAGAACGCTACTTCGGGCAGTCAGATCATTACGATCAAGCAGGGCTCAGGCGGTACGGTCAACGTACCCAACGGCTCTAAGGTCATGGTAGTCACAGACGGTGCAGGCTCAGGAGCGGCGGTACTTAACGCTAACCCCACAGAAGTCGGCGGTACAGTAACAAGCGTAGGCGGCACGGGCACAGTCAACGGCATTACCCTGACGGGTACCGTCACTAGCTCTGGAAACCTTACACTTGGTGGAACACTGGCCAACGTCGATCTAACTACTCAAGTAACCGGCACCCTCCCTGTAGCTAACGGCGGTACAGGCGTAACTTCCTCTACGGGTACTGGCTCGGTTGTTCTGTCTACTAACCCAACTTTTGCGGGTCTTACGACTACTGCGGATATGAACTTTGGGGATAGCGACAAGGCTATCTTTGGTGCGGGTAATGACCTACAGATTTATCATGATGGAAGCAATTCATTCATTTCAGATCAAGGCACAGGTCAACTTGTTTTATTGGGATCGAACGCGATTGCTCTAAACAACGCTGCTAACACTGAAAATATGCTAGTGGCGGAAGAAAATGGCGCAGTTACTCTTTACTATGACAATGCAGCCAAAATAGCCACAATCACCACAGGTATAGACGTTACAGGCACAGTGCAGTCTGACAGCTTATCGGATGGTAGCGGTGTAGGTAAGATCAGCTACGACTCTAGTACGTTCTTTTCCGGTGCATTTTCTGACGAAGTAACTGCCATAGGCAATACGGGAACAGCGGTGACGATTGACTGCGACGACGGTAACGTATTTACTGCGACCCTGACTGGTAATTGCACGTTTACATTAGCTTCGGCTAACAGCACGTCAAACCGAGCTACATCGTTTACGTTAGTTCTCACCAATGACGCCACAGCAGATAGAACAGTAGCTTTTGCAGGTGGTACTTTTTATTTTCCGGGAGGCTCGCTTTCTCGAAGTACAGAAGCCAATTATGTAGACATATACTTTTTCTTTTCGCCTGATGGCGGCACAACTTGGTATGTAACATTACCAGCTAAAAACCTAGCAACATCTTAATTTAAGACAGCCGAGGAGGCTACTAAAATGGCACTAACAGCAGAACAGCAGGCAATCGTAGACCAGCAAATTGCGGTGGAAGACAATCGTGCGGCTCACCAAGCATCGGAAGAAGCAAAACGAGCTAAAATAGATATGATACGCACGGCTAAAGAAATTTTAGTTGAAAATCGCCGTACTCAAGCAGCGGCAGAAGCTACAGACATAACTGCGAGTCAAATAACGTCTCTAGCTTCGGATTTAATCTCTTTTGTAAATAGTTAATGGATGTTTATGCCTATTTCTCATCACCTATATACCGTGAAGAGCGGCCAGAATGGGTGAAAGAAACACTAAAGCATACCCAAAAATACTATGAGCAAATAAAGCCTTCAGTAGTTAAGCAAACTACGCACATGGCAAATGACCCTGACCTTGGGTATTTAACGTCTTATTTTCGAGATAAAGGCGTTAGCATTTTAAAGGATCAGGGTTATTTAACAGACGAGTATGAGTTTTATGTGTCTGGTATGTGGGGCCAAGAGTTTGCGTGTACGGGCAGTAACATTATGCACGTACATGGTGACAGTCAAATATCAGGTTTTTACTTTTTAGAAGCACCTGAAGGTGGTTCTTACCCTATATTTGACGACCCAAGGTCGGGGAAACGTATGTCGGATTTGTGGGCAGCATCTAGCGATCAAGTGACTATGGCTACACCGCAGATACACTTTAATAATGTGCAAGCAGGGACTATGATGTTATTTAATTCTTGGTTGCCACACATGATTACACCGAACCATTCTACTAATCCGACAAAGTTCGTGCATTTTATTTTGTCTCAAAGAAAAAGGTTTATTTAATGCAGCATTTGCTTGCTCCGTACTCAAAAAAATTAGAGTCCTTTGCATGGTGGGAAGGTGCATTTACTGAGCAACAACTTAATTGGCTTCAAGCAAAAGCCAAAGAGGCAAAAAATGAAGCTTTAGTTGGTAGCGGAGGTAACGCCGTAATTAACGAAAGTGTGAGGCGTTCGGAGTTAAACTGGCTACATAAAGACCCTGAATGTGAGTGGGTTTTTGAGCGTTTAGCGCATGTTGCCGCAAAGTTAAATGCCGATTTTTTTAATTTTGATTTAACAGGGTTTAACGAGGCTTTGCAGCTCACAAATTACCATGAGGCACGACAAGGTAACTACACTTGGCATCAAGACTTTGGCAATGAAGGGCTTTCAAGAAAGTTGTCTATGGTGTTACAACTTTCAGACCCTAACGAATATGAAGGTGGAGAATTACAACTATTAACCGCAAAAGAGCCTACAACAATTCGAAAGAAAAGAGGTCTTATAACGGTTTTCCCTGCTTGGACTTTACACCAAGTTACTCCAGTGGTTAAAGGTACAAGACAAACATTAGTAACATGGATTTCGGGACCTGCATTTAAATGAAAACGGAATATAAAGATTTTATTGGGGTTTTTTCTGATGTTTTCCCAGAAGGGTTTTGCGAGCATTTGATAGCAGAGCTAGAAAGACAAAAAGAAAATGGTGCCGGTAGCAATAGACAAGAATCAGAGGGTGTAAAAAAACACATAAAAAACGATTTTCAAATACATCTAAACGGGAAGAATTTAAATTTCGAATTTTTTAACGAAAAGAACCCTGTAAATGTATTTTTTAATGGCCTTCAAAAATGTTACGAAGAATATTCAAACGAGTTTTCTGTTCTAAAAGACATAAATATAAACTGTAATAATATAAAGTTGCAAAAAACCACAAGTGGCGGGGGATATCACGTTTGGCACAGTGAGCAAGGTAATGGTGAGCAATCTAATCGTGGATTAGTTTATATGCTTTACTTAAACACATTACCAAAAGAAGCCAATGGAGAAACGGAATTTTTATACCAACAGCGTAGAATAAACCCTACTGCGAATACAATGTTGCTATGGCCCGCAGCATTTACCCACGCACACCGAGGAAACCCTGTGTATGGAAATAACTCAAAATACGTCGTTACAGGATGGTTTTACCATGAGTAACTATCAAAAAGACGGATATGAAACATTTAAAAATTTAGTTGACGCTAAAACCATAAAAACAATATCCCAGTATTTTGAAAACAAAATAAGATTAGGTGAGTGGAAAGAGTGTTTGGAAGAAAGCACAAGAAAGCCTAGCCGATACGAATACTACGGAGACCCACTCATTGAAGTTATGTTAGTTGAATGCCTCCCTTTGGTAGAAGAAAAAACAGGGTTAGAGCTTGAGCCTACCTATTCTTTTTCTAGAATTTATCAATCGGGAGAAGAGTTAGAACCGCACATAGATCGCCCCTCTTGCGAAGTTAGTGTCACCGTAAATGTGGCTTGTACTGGGGATATCTGGCCTATATGGATGCAATACAAAGATAACGATCCGGTAAAATGTATGTTAAATCCGGGAGATGCAGTGATATATAAAGGGTGCGAAACAACACATTGGCGCAGAAAACTTCCCAATAATTGTCTTAACGTGCAGTTTATGTTGCACTATATAGATAAGAACGGAAAAAACGGCGCATATAAGTTTGATGAAAGGGGTTCTTTGGGTTTTCCCGCCCCGATTAGGAGTAATTAGTCATGCCAATAGGTACAAGCAAAGTAGGCCTGTTTGGAGGTAAACCGACTGTTGTGGCGGGCTGCGAAACTTTTAATAGTCCGGGAACTTTTACTGTTCCGGAAGGTCTTGAGATTGTTTGTCTCGTTGGCTTTGGAGCCGCAGGTAATCCCGGAAACGCAGGCTGTCCGGGAGGTTTTGGTTCGGGTGGAAACGGTGGAAACGGGGGTCCGGGAGGTAGAACCGGAGGTAGTGGCGGTAGTGGATACCCTGCTAATCCGACAGCCGCAGACGGTAATCCCGGAAATGTTGGTGGTGCCTCAACTGCATTATGCGTGACTTTTCCCGGAGGCGCGGCGGGCACTGGGGGCACTGGGGGGGCTAATGGAAACGCAGGTAATCCCGGAAACAATGGAGAATCTTCTCCGGGAAGTTCCGAAGGTACTGGCGGGTCCGGTCTTCATCCCGGAGGTTCTGGTGGACAGGGAAAATTAGATGATGGCCCAGCATATCCGAACCCCTGTCTTCCTACAAGTATAGGAGGAGGCGGCGGTGGCGGCGCAGGGACAACAGGTGGGGGAGGGAATCCTAATCCTGGTCCTATAGGTAATATGAATAATTCAGGGGGAGGTAATGGTGGTCCCGGAGGGGGAGGAGCCGGTGGAAATGGGGGCTTATCTCCATACTGTGTGTACCCTAATCCCGGACAAAATTATAATGCGGCAGGCGGCGGTGGTGGTGGTGGTGGTGGTTCATACCGCTCTCCTCCATTTGGTACGGGTGCTTCCGGTGGCGGTGGTGGTGGTTCAGGTAGTCCGGGCTGTGCGGCAGGTAATCCGGGAAACTCTGGGAGCGCGGCAAATCCGACGGCTCAAAATTGTGTACCAGTGGTTGCAGGATGTTACCCCGTAACCGTTCCGACTAATGGTCAAGTTAATATTTCATGGAATACTCAGTAGGTAATGTTTATGAGTGAAAAGCAGTTAAAAAAGGAGCTAGAGAAAAGAAATCTTGAACGCCAACTTGAATCTTTAGAAGCCAACAAAAACAGAGCACAGTCAATAACTGTTGGTACATCCGGAGGTGGAACTGTTGAAATAATGATGCGAACGGCGCGGGGAAATTTTATGTGGAATGTTTATCAGCCTGTAGAAATCATAGAGCTTATAAACCAAATGGCGGCAGGTATAGGATGCCATATCCACATTATGCCAAGACAAGATTTTGCGTCGTGGAGAGACTGGAAAGTTAGCCCAGAAGAGTTAGAGCAAGCAAGAGGTTTTCAAAGACTACAAGGTGAAGGCCACCCTCCATTTGCTAAAATGAGTAGTTTGGAAGACTACCGTGTCAACGGAAAAAACATGCCAGAGAATGCTCAAACATTATCTGGAAGCGCCCCAAAAGAAAAGTTGGCAAAAAAGGAGAGTTAAAATGTGGCAACTAAGAAAATTGTCAACAAACGAAGCATTAAGCAACGCCGGACCTCTTCCAAAAAATTGGGGGCCGATCTCAGGGCTATCTGGGATTCAAGATAGGATAGGCGATTTATCTTGGATAGGGCCAAACTACTCAGATAAAGGATGGGTTAAACTATCAGAAGACGAAAAAAAGCAGATTCGTACACAAAAAAATATGGAGCGTTTTTCTACGGAAAAAGAGTTGATCGATGAAGCACTTAATGACTCTTCTTTAACGGTTGAAAACAAAATTATTTGGCTTAAATACGCGCAAGAGCTAGAAGCTTCCTGTTTATGCCCAGATTTTGACTGTGACCCCAAGTTTCCTGCAAGGCCCAATGTGTAAATACCGCATAAGGTTTAACAAGTCCCGTGGTCATCCGGGGCGCGGTACAGAAGAGCATGTATGGCGCGTGCTACAGGATGATACAGAGTGGTTAGCTAGGCACGTTATTATAGAAGTGCCGTCTTGGAGTGAGCAAGAAGGGCCAGACTGGAACATAGTGTGCGAAGGAACTATGCTATTCTTTGAAGACACCGATACTGTGGTAATACAGTAGTATGGGGCACACTAGTGACACACCTGTTTTTGCTATATGTTCTGGTCAACGGCCAGATACAGTCTTCGGACATGTACTTCTATGACATCAATAGGTGCAATTACTTTGCTACAGCTATTGTCAGGGGAAAGGTAGAGCGGACACTTAGGTACGAACCCCGAGGCGTGGCTCTCGCTGCATATTGTTTGCCCCGTGTGGCAGACCCCGTAACAGTGAGGGCATACTGATGGACCCCGTAACGATAAGTGCCTGTATAGCAGGAGCGACAAGAGCGTACAACCTCGTTGCCAAAGCCGTAAATGCCGGACGTGAGATAGAAGATACCGCCCAGTACATAGGTAAGTTCTTTGACTCTAAGGAAAAAATATTAGAGATAGAGAAAGAAAACCAGTACGGTCCTAAGTTTCTGAGAGGCTCGTCAGTAGAGGCTCAAGCCTTAGAAATACAGATGGCCAAGCACAAGACGCAGCAGATGGAAGCTCAACTTAGGGAAATCATCGTGCTGTACGGGCCGGGCGAAGCCTTCTACAACGAGATGATGAAGACACGGCGCACCATACGCGCACAACGCCTCGCTGCTGCTGAAGCACGGGCTAAGCGAAAACGGTTAATTATCGACGGTACTCTGATCCTCCTAATGACTGGGGCGACTATGGGTATAATATTCTGGATGGTAAGT
>Ga0208303_1000562_pt1 | contig 15280 bp, 17 predicted proteins | sample CB_VirMetaG_2_FD_184537 | JGI IMG/M metagenome (GOLD analysis project Ga0208303, IMG submission 184537) | Freshwater to marine saline gradient viral communities from Chesapeake Bay - CB_1504_2 Viral MetaG (SPAdes) (version 4) | ecosystem: Environmental > Aquatic > Marine > Coastal | place: USA... | reverse complement strand
CCAATAGGCGATGCTCTTTCTGCTGCCGATACAGCCGTTAGAGACGCTTTACCAAGTTTTGGTAGCCTAGGTATAGACTTGCCTAACATTAGCTTAGGAATGCTTACAGGAGGTTCTACGCTATCCCCTACACGTACTACTGATGATATATTTAAAGAAGACTTGTTTAAGTTAAAAACTAAGATAGGTGTCAGCCCAGTAGAACAGTTACTACGTACACCACAAGCACAACAACAGGAAGTAGTGGGGCTGTACGATGACCCGTTTGCTAGTTCTTTTAACGAGAGGAATACATTTTAATTATGACTTACTTAGAAGCAGTAAACAAAGTATTACGTAGACTCAGAGAGGATGAGGTAGTATCTGTATCTTCTAATCCGTACAGTAAGCTAATCGGTGAGCTAATTAATGACGCTAAGCGTATCGTTGAGGATGCTTGGGATTGGTCGTCAATGCGTACTACGCTGACTGTAGACACCACTGCCGGTGTATTTAGCTACAACCTCGTAGGTTCAGGAACAGGTTTAAAGACTTTAGATGTCATCAACGACACAAGCAATGTGTTTATGAAACAGGCTACCTCGTCTTGGATGAACAACGTATTCCTTAATCAAGAGCCTCCTCAAAGCTCTCCTTGTTACTACGCTTGGAATGGTTTTAATAATGATGGTTACGCAGTAGTAGACATCTACCCTATTCCAGATGATGTCTATAACTTACGCTTTAACGTAGTCAACAGAGACGCAGAGTTCACTAACGACACTGATGTTTTAAACGTGCCTTCCGCTGCTGTTATTCAGTTTGCACAGGCTTTAGCTATTGAGGAGCGTGGTGAGACTGGCGGCACATCCAGTAACTCTATGATGGCTATGGCTAAGTCTACACTATCCGATGCAATTGCAATGGATGCTGCAAGGTTCCCCTCAGAAACTATATGGACTGATGTATAATGGCACAACCACTACAGAATCTTTCAATCGCAGCTCCTGCTTTCTATGGGCTGAACACGCAAGACTCTCCTGTTGGCTTGTCGCCTAACTTTGCTAAAACAGCTGACAACTGTGTGATAGACACTAACGGTCGTATCGGTGCTAGAAGCGGTTACAAAGTAATAACGACTAACGGCGCGGCAGTTTTAGGGACTAGTGCAGGAATAAAACACATACAAGAGTTCATTGCTTATGACGGTACAGTAACTGTTTTCTCAATGGGTAACTGTAAGATATTCACAGGCACTACAACACTAACTGAGATTCCTTTTCCTGCTGGTTATGTATGTACCGCTGACGATTGGAAAACAGCTTCTTTTACTAATAGAGTTTATTTCTTTCAAGCTGGACATCCGCCTCTTAAGTTTACAGCAGGTGGAACTGCTTTGGAGTTAGTCCCTAACTCAGGAAGCACAGCGCCACCGCAGGGTGATGAGTTATTAGCAGGATTTGGTAGACTGTGGATTACCTCTGTAGCAAATGAAGACTATAAAATATATGGCAGTGCTTTGTTAGATGGAGACACTTGGCATGGTAACGGTAACTCTTGGATTACTATTGATTTAACAACTGTATGGCCTCAAGGCTACGACTCAGTGGTTGCCCTAGCTGAACACAACGGGTTTTTAGTTGTCTTCGGTAAGCGTTCCATTATACTCTACACAGGAGTTGTAGGTTTAGAAGGCGGTGTTGCCGCTTCAATAACACTGGCTGACACTATTGAAGGTGTTGGTTGTATCGCTAGAGACTCTGTGCAATCAACTGGTTCTGACCTTTTGTTTTTGTCTAACCGTGGTGTAATGTCTTTGGGACGTTTAATACAAGAAAAATCAATACCTCTACGTGATATAAGTAAAAACGTACGTACAGACTTGATGGCTCGTGTTGAAGAAGAAATAGGTGCTGACAACGGCCACACTATCCAAAGCGTCTATAGTGCTAAGCATGCTTTTTACTTACTGTCCTTACCTGAAACAGGTATTGTTTATTGTTTTGACGTTAGAGCGCCCTTAGAAGATGGTTCTTTTAGGGTAACTACTTGGTCAGGCATTACACCTTTAGCTTTGTCTGTGTTTGCTGACGATACACTTTACATGGGCAAGCCTACAGGTATAGCTAGATACGAAGGTTATTTAGATAACGACTTGCCTTACCAGATGAGCTACTTTAGTCATCCGCTAGATTGGGGCAACACTACCAACTTAAAGTTTCTTAAGAAATTTAACGTGACTGTTATTGGAGGTGCTGGAGCATCCGCTGTTCTTAACTGGTCTTACGATTACTCTGATAACTTTTCTAAGGCAAGCTTTAGTTTCGAAAACGTAGTAAACGAAGGTGTCTACGGAGTAGGTGAGTTTAACATCAGTGAGTTTTCAGGTGGTGTTACAGTTCAAACACCAAGAGTAAACACAACAGGCTCAGGCACAGAAGTAACCGTAGGCGTTGAGACAACAATCAACGGTAAACCTTTTTCAATACAAAAGATAGACATACACGCCTTACTAGGGAGATTCATCTAAATGGCTAACTATACAGTAACAACCAACTTCGGTGCTAAAGATTCTCTTCCCTCTGGTAACGCAGGTAAGTTAATCAAGGGTACTGAATTTACAACTGAATTCAATAACATTGCTACAGCTATCGCTACTAAAGCAGATACTTTAACGACAGCTCCTAAAGCGTCTCCATCACTAACGGGCTCAGTTGCAATAACTACAGCAGCAACCGCTGGAGCCGTAGCATTAACGCTTTACAACGGTGCTAACATTGCAGGCAAAATAACAACAGGCTACACAAGTCCTCAAGGATTTTTTAGTATAGGACAAGGTTCAACAGGTTTACGTTTTATAGACTATACTCAGAAAAACATATCTCCATTTAACGTTAACACTAACGCTGACAGCGACAACCTAGTAGCCTTGGGTAAATTATCAGCTAGATTCGATGACATCTACGCTACCAACGGCACTATCCAGACATCTGACCAGAACGAGAAGCAAGACATAGAGGAACTGACTGAAGCAGAGACTCGTGTAGCTGTAGCTTGTAAAGGCTTGTTACGTAAGTTCCGTTGGAAGTCTGCTGTAGAAGCTAAAGGAGATGAAGCTAGAACTCACTTTGGTATTATAGCTCAAGACTTACAGGCTGCATTTGAAGCAGAAGGTCTTGACGCCGGTGACTACGCTATGTTCATAAGCAGCACTTGGACTAACGATGACGGTGAAGAACAAACTAGACTAGGGGTTCGTTACTCTGAACTGCTTGCATTTATTATTGGAGGTATTTAAACATGGCTAACGGATTAATGGACTTAGGTAGAAACCTAGTCAACACAGCAGGTAGCTACTACGCTGGACAAGAAGGCATTGAAGGTGCAACAGCAGCAGGACGAGCTGGCTTAGCCCTTGGTGGCCAGATAGGACAAACAGCTTCTGAAGCATCACAGTTCAAGCCCTACACTGTAACTAGTAACTTAGCAACAGCAGCCACTACTCCTGAAGGGGGCTTAGGTGTCACCCTGTCTCCGGAAGAGCAAGCTAGGCAGGCACAGTACCTCCAAGGTGCTCAAGGTCTTCTAGGAGGCTTAGGCGTAGGCACAGAGCAAGCCACTACTGACCTGTACAATCAGATTAGAGCAGCACAGGCTCCTGAAGAACTACGTAGACAGCAGTCGATGGAAGAAGGCTTGTTTGCTCGTGGTCGTGGTGGTATTACTAGCGGTCAGTACGGTGGCACTTCAGAGCAGTTAGCGTTTGAGAAAGCAAGACAAGAAGCTATGCTTAATGCTCAGTTGTCTGCTAGACAGCAAGTGGGTGCAGAGCAGCTTAGAAACCTACAGTTAGGTCAAGGCTTACAAGCTGCTGGTTATAACCCACAACAGCAAGCTTTAGGCTTATTTGGTGCTTCTTCTATACCAGCTCAGATGGCTGCACAGGGTCAGAGAGGGGGTGCTCAATTACAAGCACAGGCCTCTACAGCAGGTCTTGAAGGTCTCATGCAGGGTGAGCAGATGGCTAACCTGCTTCGTCAGCAGCAGTTACAAGCTGTTTTAGGTGGTGTTACTGGTTCAAGAGACCCGCTAACGGGTGACTTTGGTGGCGGTTTGTTGAGTTCTCTTATGGACTTCTTTGGTTCAGGTAATACTGGTAGCACAGCTGGAGATAATTTAGAATACATAGATAACATGACTCAAGCTGAACGAGATGCTTATTATGGTTATAATCTAGGCCAAGACGCGGGCAGTGCTTCCGGCATGCTTTATGACGACTACAGCAACTACGCATAATAGGAGAACAAGACAATGGCACAAACAGATTTAGCAGGTTTGCTCACAGGCATTACCCAAGCCCCTATTGACCCTATGGCAGGACAGTCTATGTCTCAGCGTCAGTTAGCTATGGGCGCACAGGCAGCTCAAGGTCTTCGTCAAGGCATGGGTGGTTTATTCAATACTGACACTAGAACTACAAAAGAGAAAGCTGACCAGATGTTGTCTAGTCTGGATATTAATAAACCAGAAGAAAGAGAACAAATTTTTAAAATTATTAGCAATGTAAACCCCGCTGCTTTGCCTGCTCTTAAAGAAAGTTTAGCTCAACAAGACGCAGCAAGAGAGCAGCAGCTACTTTCAAACAAACAACAGCAAGAAGCTCTCGATATTTCTCGAATATCAGCTACACGAGGCAGTTCTTCTCCTTATGGCTTTGGTAGAAGCTATGTTGTTAGAGATAAGGACGACAATCTCTATAACGTCAACGCCGCTATGAGCAAACAAACAGGTAGGATGGAGACTATATATTCTCCTATAACCCCCAACGCTCCTGCTCAACCAACAGGTGAGCTTACAATGGTATCTGGTGAGTTTGGGCAGTCATTTCAAGACGAAATTACAGCGGCGGGAGAAGAAGTAGAAGCTCAAACCTTTGGGGAACTGAGAGGCCAAGCTAGTGAGCAGACAGCTAAAACTGGAGAAGCGTTAATAACGGGTAACAGAATGCTAGGCCTTTTAAGTGATATTGAAACAGGCGGTTTTACTGAAACTTCTAAGAAAGCTATTTTTGATGTGTTTGGCGTCACACCCACAAGTGTTTCTGAGTTTGAAAATCTTGCAGGTCAGATGATGTTAGACAACCTTAAAGCTTTTGGCGCTAACCCAACAGAAGGTGAAAGAGCCGTTGCTGCTTCTTTACAAGCCAGTATAGACAAAGGAGAGGGAGTCAACAAAGCTATTATTGAAAAATTCATAGCAGAAATGCAACGTAAACAGGCGCGGTTACAATACTTAACGCTCCCTACAACCAAAAACTTACAAAGCTATAACAACTATGTTAATTCTCAGTATTCTACTAAAGGTAATAAAACCGTGGGTGAGCAACCAACAGTAGTAATTGACCTTTCCTCTTTACCAGTAAATTAGGAGTTTAAACAGTATGTCACAAGAACTAAGATTACCGAACGGTAGAACTCTTACGGTAAAAGAAATTCCGGAAGGGATGACACAAACTCGTTTAAAAGAAATACTCCTACGTAACAACTTGGCATCGGATGAAGACTTTATTGCTCCTCCTCCTCCTCCTCCGCCTCCTGAAAAGAGAAGAGGAATGGGAGCTACAGGTGAGGGCGTCGATGTAGGTCAATTCTTACAGGAAAACTTAGACATACCCGCCAGTATTGCAGGCGGTATTGCAGGTGCTAAACTTGCAGCTCCTACCATGAATCCTTTTGTTATAGGAACAAGCGCTGTTGCTGGGGCAGCCCTTGGCACGTTTGCAGGTTCTTTAGGCTCAGACGTTTTGACAGGTGAAGATTTACAGTATCAAGAAGCGGTAGACAAAACACTTGACAGCATACAGATGGACGTAGCTACGTTAGGTGCAATACGGGCGTTAAAAATACCGTTCATGGCCGCTAAGAAAGCATTAGGACATACCCCTGATGAAACTGCTAAGCTGCTTTTAAAGAAAGCTAGAGAAGGTATGGAAGCAGGAACTCCCGAATCTCTACAGGCTTCACAGCGTTTATTACAAGAGAAAGGAGCTACCTTGTCTCGCTCGCAAACTGGACAGGCGAGTGCTTTAGAAACCTTTAGCGAAAAGATAGGCCAAGCAGGCTTGTTAAGTGAGACCACTTATCTAAATAAAGTTGCTGATACGGATAGAGCTGTACAGGAAACTCTGAACGAGATAGTTGAAAAAGTGACTATGCGCGGTGATGCTTCTCCACGTGAGATGGGCGAGGCGATGTACGACACTATTAATGCAGGTCGTTTGGCTTTGAGTGATTCTTACGGCGATGGTCTAACCGTAATACAGGAAGGTCTTAAAAATAAAGTTGTAAATGTTTCTCCAATTAAAAAGAAACTTAATTCCTACTTAAACGCTAATAAAATAACATCCGTTGGTGTAGAAGACGTAGTTCCTTCGGGTTCTCCTTTTGCAGGGAAACAAGCAACACAGCGTGAAGTACGTAAGACAACCAGCACGCTAGATAAAGATACCGTAAAGTTTATTAACGACAAAATGTCAGGTATTTTAAAACTGCCTAACATGAAGGCTGCGGACGTAATCGAAATGGACAGGCTGTTGTCTGCTGAGATTCGTAAGTTTGGGGATGTCAACTCTGGCATGTACAACTCTACTGCTCAAAAAGAACTTGGGGATGTCATTGACATGCTCAAGGATTCTTACATAGCAACTATTAAGCAGGCAGACTCTTCTTCTGCTGCTCAGTACGCTAAATTAAAAACCAACTACAAGACGGCACGAGATAACCTTTTACCTCAAATAACTACAGGAGTTATTAAAAAAGCAGGGAATAACGATTACGATGCTCTCGGTCGTATGCTGACAACTCAGTCTAACGCTAGTAAAGTTAATGAGTTCATGAAGAGTATTGACGAAGCCTACAAACAAATAGGCAAAAGAGACGCATTGCCTGCTGAGATACCCTATAGTTCAGCTAAGGAAGCAAAGCAAATAATAAAGCAAGGCTACTTGAAGAATATCTTTCCTGATTCAAGTTCACCTGACTTTAAAATTCAAGACTACGCTAACTTAGCTGAAAAGTACAGCAAGCCTGCTAATGCTGACATGTTGAAAGTTATAACGGGTAAGGATTATCCTAGAGTTAAACAGTTAATGAACGTAATGTCTGAAGCTAGTTTCAAGCCTGACGGTAATTTAGGTACTTTGTTTTTACGTAGTAAGGAGTACAGCGGAGCAGGAAAAGTCATGCAGGTTGTACTTCCAACTGTGGGTGCAGCGGCAGGTGGCTTCTTAACGGCAGGAGCAGGATTAGCGGCAGTTTTAGCTACTCCTGTGTTCTTAGCTAAAGCAGCCTTTAACCCTAAAGTAGTAAACAAGATGTTAGCTTTTGACAAGGTAAAGTTTAAGTCTCCGTCTGCTATGGAGAAAGCAGCGGCTACTATTATTGATGACTTAGTTAGAGGAATGAATGACTATGAAGCGGCTCAGTTTAGGGCTGAATTAGAAAACCAGTAGACGTAAAAAAGGGGCCGCGAGGCCCCTTAGTTTTACTACACTTTTACGTACCAATAAACGCTCATTCACTACACTTATTGCACCCTAAACTATCTCACATGCTCCACCAGTACACGCTAGTTCCTGAGAGCCTGTTGTATTATCCTCCTTCTCGAAGTAGATTAGGTCATTCCAATTAACACCTTGTGGCATAGCTGCTAGTAACTCCTCGTACTTCTCAGCAGTGATGTCCTCATAAGGAGCTTGCTGATACGTATGGTCACTGACAGGCAACAAGCTGATACCACTACAGATGTCAAAGTTATCCCATATCCACTGTGCTACTTGCAGGAACTCGCTGTCTGTGTAGTATACAGTGATACTTGGCTTATGCTCACACCAATGGTTCTGGTAAGTCTTCCAAAGTGCTAACTGCTCCATAGCTCCTACCATCTTCACTGTCGTACTGCCCTTCGGTGCTTTGACAGGGAAACCAAACACTAACGATGACTCTGACATAACGTCTTGTTCTACTGGGAATCCTGCTGCTGACATGAAGGCTGCAAGAGGGTCTTTCTTGTCTGAACGTACACGTCGAATGTAATGCTCAGAGAAGCGAGGATGGATGCCAGAAGCACTATCAACAAGCTGAGACACAGTACCACTTGGCTTAACAGCCGTAACAGCTGTAGACTGATTAATGCCAAGCTTCTCAGCCCACTTCTTGTTAGTTGCAACAGCAACATCTCTAATCTCCTCTAGCCACACAGCCAGCATAGGTGACTCAGCTCGACTCAGTGTGTCGTTATCCATGATGCCAGTCATGCTGACACCCAGCAATGCTTCCTCTTCAGTGTTCTTCTTCCAGCAAGCACGAAGGTATCTAAAGTCTGTCAAGGTAGCCTGTAGTGTACCAATGATAGCAGCAACCTCAGCCTTAGCCTTGAGCGTCTTAAGTGTGTCATCTGCACGTACTACAATCTCTGACAAGTTACAAAACTGATTACTACGTAAGATAATCTCAGAGCAAGGGTTAGTGCCAAAGTCATGGTTAGGGTCACGACGACCGTTACGTGCTGCAATCTTCTGTGCTGCTACACGACTAAAGATACCACGCTCGCCTGCTTTAGATTCATACAACGTCTGCATCTCATTAAGGAACGCTTCGAAGTCTGGCTTCTCTGTGTACGCTACGCTGTTGTTAGCTAGTCTACGGTGACCTTCCTTCTCCCACCAAGCACCTGACTTAGCCTTAGCCATACGACCATCGGAGAGGTTGGACAAGCTAATCAAAGCTGAACGTCTAACACCACCTACAACTACAATGTCAGCAATCTTACAAACTACATCGTGGCACTCAATACTCGTCAATTTACGACCTTCAGCCTTCTGGAATATACCTACGCAGAAGTGAAACAAATCATCAAGAGGCTGTGGGCCTGACGCTCGACCACCAAAGGTTTCTAATCGTGCGCCTGATGGACGTACACCGGACATGTCCCACTTAGGTATCTTACCTGCGTACAGCATGGCAATCAGCTCACGGAAAGCACTAGCCCAGCCAATCTTACTATCACCTACTACAATAGTCGTATCCGTGTGGTGAAATGACTCAGCAATTACTGGCAGCTTGGTGATGAAGTTACGCTCGACACTAAAGCCTACACCTGTGCCACACATCAAGACGTACATCAGCTCATCAAAGCTACGCGGTGAATCAATGGCAAGGTAAGAACAGTTAAAGCCTGCTACGTTATCTTTGTCTAGTGCCTCGCCTGCTGTCATAAGGCAGCGCATTGATGGCATTACTTCTAAGTCATGGATAGCTTTAAATAGCTTCTTACCTGTCTTCTCATCTATCTGACCACGCTTAGCCCAGAAGTCTACGTAACGCTGTACTGTCTCTGCCCATGTCTCTCTACGGCCTTCCTCTGGCATCCAACGTGCATATCTACTTTTATGTATAAACTGTTGATATTGATTCATTATTCTATATATCCTCTTGGTCAAATTCAAAGGTTTCATCAAAGCCTAGCATTATGTAACGTTCGATGCAGTGCTTTATTGTGTCTTCCGTAGGTGAGTCTGTGTGCTTGTGCGCGTATCGCCACCCTGCTTCTATGCTTTCATCAATTAACCTTTCGATAAGTCGATACATTCTAACTTGCATATTTATTTACTCTCTGCAGTTGTGGTGCGGTAAACTCGTGCCTCTCGGTACTTAACCTCATCTTGCATTACTTTGCACAAAGCTGGGCGCATCCTTTTCTGCTGTGTGTCTAAGATAGCTCTAAGGTGATATGGATTTAAATCAGCAACTTTCACATACTTCAGAGGCTGGTTGCTCTCTTTACCATAAGTGCCCCATTTGACCGCTTCTCTTATCAATGAATGACTATCGTCTGAGGTTACAGTTAACATTTCCTCATCACCGTTAGCAGAACACCTCACGTAGTCGCACCCACCATCTAGCATATATTCTTTGCCGTTAGCATCAGTATGCGTAACATAGTCGTAACGATGGAGTGACTCAAGTATTGTTCCGTCAGGCGTCTTCATTCTACTGTTCAATATAACACTCATAATTTACCCACCTATAACATTGTTTTTAATACTGCCTTTAACATCGCCATAAACATCTCCACCAACATTACCCACGACATCGCCATGAACCGTGCCATCAACATCGCCTAAAACATCGCCACCAACATCGCCGCCAACATCGCCTGCAACATTGCCATCAATCCAGCCTCGAACATCGCCAAAAATATTGCTTCGAACATTGCCTTCAACGTCCCCAAAAACATCGCCACCAACATCGCCACGAACATTTCCTAAAATAGAGATGTTAACTTCTTTGATTTGTAACCTGCCCCGAAAGTCTTTCCCGAAGGTCATATGCTTTTTTACAAAGTCTAGGATTTCTTCATCTGTTAGGCTCATAGCTTCCACCCTTTAACTTTTCTTTTATGGTGCCGACACTGATGTCGGTAGCATCCGTTTCGGGAGGAATAATGTAGCTTGTAATATAGGAATCAAGTAACTCTTCCTCCTCCAGCATCTTTTTGTCTTTCTTCTTCTTACCAAAGATAGCATCGTAGTTATCTTCATACTTCTTCTTATCTGTGGGGCGGGTCGATGAACCCTTGCCTCCGTGTGTCTGTCCTGTAGCCATTAGCTATTCTCCTCTGTCACCACAGCCGTTAGACGGCGCAAGTACCAACCTGCTTTCTCTAGGTCTTCTACCTGCTTGCCCTTGTAGTCATAACGCCACAGGTACTTCATGCAGTTGCCCTTGAGGTAGCCTTTAAATGCAACACTGGACATAGACTCTTCGATAGCTTCAATACATTCAATGTTTCCAGTGTTATAGTGTGAGGGTCTACGTACCATGTCCGCTTCAGGGTCCGGTTTTTCTAGTTCTGCCTGCGACATCTCAACATATACTTTCATTAAATCATCTATTTTTGTAGGCTCAACAGCTGGTGCTTGCTTGCGTAGTCTGTCCCAATCTGCTGGTGTTGCGTTATTAATGCTCATCTTCTACTTCCTCTTCTCTGTATCTAATTAGTCGGTCTTCAAAAGCGTTTAGTAAGTCTTCACTTGTTATGTTAAGTACCTCTAAGATAAGAACTTCATCACTGTCTCTGAGAAAAGCCTCTCTGTACTCTTCAAATGTATAGGCCATTAGACTTTCTTCCTTTTAATATACTTGGTCATTTCCTTGGCTGTATCTATAGTGTAGTGCTTAAAGCCTTGCTTGTCACACCACTCACCCATCGTTATCTTACCACCCTTCCTTACCTTCTTGTGTGGATTGCTGAGAACAAACACTAACTCCCATTCCGGCATTGAGTCTCGTATAGCCGTATACTTCTGTGTGTCGCCTACTCTAAAGAACCCCTTACATTCAATCAGCACTGCCTTGTCTTCGTGTACGAAGTCCGGTAGGTACTTCCTGTGTGTAGTGTAGGGCAGACCATACGGTTCAAACTTGTACTGCCCATCTAGCTTCTCTGATAAGTTCTTCTCTAGTCCTGACCTAAAAGCCTGTTTCATCTAAAAGAATCTCCCTTACCCGTGGCTCATTAACTACGTTGACTAAATACTTTGGCCCGTAAGCGTAGTTGAAGACTCTTAAATTTGGATAGCAGTGGTCTTTGAACTGACAATAAGAGCAACCAATAGAGAGCTTTGTATTTCCTGATTTGCCGTCCGGTACGGGTTGTGTGCACCACTCCTTTGGTTCTGGCTGCTCTACTAGCTTTTTTACATGTTCTATCCTTTCGGTAATAGGTGCCTTGAGTATGTCATAAACTGCCGCCTGTTTATCTTCTAGGTCATACTTTAGATAAGTCAAGTGACCGTTGGCTTTGTCCATCGCCAGCCAGCCAAACTTAGTCTCTCCCTCTGCGTGTGCGTATGCTTTGATCTGATCAATGTAACCAAACGGATCGTCAAATGCCAGTGAACCATCTTTAAACTTCTTAAAGCCAAAACTACTGGCTGACTTAACGTCTGTAACTACTCCGTCAATAGAGCAATCCATGTGACCTACAATACCGTTTACCTTACACACCTTCTGTTCATTTGTTACTGTGTGTCCTGCCATCCGTGTCAAGAAGATTAACATCTCTTCAATCAAGTGACCATACATAAACTTGACATAGGTGTGTGGCTGTATCTCTTCCTTCTCTGTGCCGTTAAAGTGATTCCAGAGATACTTGTCGGTGCGGCCGATATTCGACAAACGTAGCTTGCGGTTATCCTCTCGCTTCTTCCGACCAAACTCTGTGCGCATTAGAGCTTTGACACTTTCTCCGAACTTCTCTATCTCCTTCTCTACATCTACAGACGGGTCAGCATCCTTGCTTTCCATCAGTGCGTAAATGTCGTCTACTAGATTATCCGTTGTTTTTTCAGTAGTCATGTATCACTTCCAATATCATTTCGTTAGCTATAGCGGCTGGTAACCTAAACCACTCGTTGATGTTGTCACACTCCTGTGCCAACCTTGCGTGTGCTGCCGACTCTCCAGCTCTCCTGTCATTTACTTCGTATGAGTAGAGTAAAGTGTAGTCTCTAAACGGTGACGATGTTTGGTAGTTTTTAAGCCTGTCAGTTGGGTCGACCGCCATTCCTACTTTAACCCAGCCTTTCCACGCAGGGTTCTCCATGATGTATACTGAGCCTTCTTTAACTTGGTTGTATACTTCCTGTGTCTTCCAGCCAAACAACTTAGCTAACAAGCTAGGAGACCTTTCCCCACGTTTAACTCTGTTCTCTACCCTCCTGATGTCATAACATGTTTTACATTTGTAATGTTTTTTCTCAACAAACGAAGAGTACCAGTTGTCTTCTGTTAGTGGAACTGAACAAGAGATACATTCTTTGTCAGTGGGTGTCCGCCCAACTATTGCCAACTTTGTAGTCTCCGGCCAGTGGGCAATTGAGTCTATAGAAAAGTCCAGCTGCTTCAACACAGCTAGTGGCAAGTCTTCCGAATCGTTCTGCTTGATCTTCTCTAACTTCTGTTTGGATTTCATCATGTATGTTTCCTATAATGTGATAATCTAAGCCCCATAGTATAGCATATTCATCCAGTAAACACAAGGCTTTCTTCATAATGATAGCTCCTGCTGACTGTAGTAAACTGTTTAGCGCCGCATGGCTTGATCGTATAGCGACCCTTCTTCTATCCAAGCCAAGAACATAGCCTCTTCCAGCTGCAACTCCAACTCTCTCTCGAAGTCGTCCAAGAGCTGGTGTGTTGTGGAGAAACTCTTCTTTAAGTCGCTTGCCGTCTTTCGCATTTCCTCCAACGATACTTCCGATCTTTGCGTCTCCTGCCCCATAGAGGAAAGCGTAGATGAAAGTCTTCGCCTGATCACGAGTTGTAATGCCCGCAGCCAACTGGTTTGTCGTGTGAATGTCTCCATTGAGTATTTCATGTGTGTATCCTTCATCGTTCATGTAGTGAGCTAACATGCGTAACTCTAAGCCACTGGCATCCATACCCACTAGCTTGTAACCCTGTGGCACTGTCCAGACATCTCTACATTCACGGCCATAAGGCGAGTAGACTGCTGGTACTTGACCCATGTTTGGGCTTGAGTGTGTCATACGGCCCGTTACAGCGCCGTTAGCATTTACGTAACCATGTACTCTGCCGTCATCCTGTACTGCGTCTAACCAGCTCTGTATCTGTGCTATACGTTTCTGCACTAACAGATACTCCCCAATCAACGCAGCCTCTGGTATACCCTTGACTTTATTAAGTACTGACTCATCTACTATGGGCTGACCCTTCTCAGTAAACGTGTCAGGCTTCCACCCGAAGTACTGTAGGTATCGGCCTATTTGCTGGCGCGAACCTAAGTTAAACTCAGGGTAATCAATCCTACTAAAGTCTGCTACTGCTGTCTCCCACTGCTCACCTAAGAACTTCAGGCCAACGATGGAGTACGTACCGTCCTTCTTAACCTTCGGTGATACTTGTTTTATAAAAGTAGGTAAAGGCTTGAACTTCTCATGCACCTTATCCTCTAAGTCAAGCTTTTTCTCTTTTAATTTAGCTAGTAGAGTGAATGCTTTTCTCTGGTCTAAGAGCCAACCGTTCTTGATTTGTTGAGCAATAATGTCCTGTACCTGATGTTCAAGGTCAAGGCTCTCGTCTCTAAAACCAGCAAGCGATACGAGGAGTTTCTTATACACCAGTTCATTAACTCTAACATCTTGCTGACAGTACTCCACCATATCCTGAGAGAAATTAAGCCAATCATTATAATCTCCTTTAGGGCATCCTAACTGTTCACCCCAGCTATCTAGTGAGTGGCCACCTTGGCGTGATGGCTCTGCCAAGCGTGACATAACAAGTGTGTCGGTCACCTTCTTATCAGTGAAGTCTACGTTCCAAAGCTTTTTGAGTGCTGGTATATCATAGCCGATTATGTTGTGGCCTATGATTTCCATCTGCTCAGAATAAAAGTAATCTTTAAAAGCAACCTCACTGGTAAACACTAACTCTTTAGCTGTGCTTACTTCACGTACTGCAACACACCATATAAGAGTAGGCTCTAGCCCGTTGGTTTCAATGTCAAAGACTATCTTCTTCATAAGCTTAAAAATCCACCTTATCTTCGGCTACTGGACAGGCTGTCTCAATCATACGACCAGAGTCTTTGTCGTAGTAGAGGTAACAAGCTGCACCAGTCAAACCAACAAACCGATTCTTTAGAACCCTTACACACGTAGTGTTACGTATATCAGCGTCTGGGTGCTGCTGGTCACGTTCTAAGCCAATCACCATGTCACTTAGCTGTGCAATACTGGCTGACCCTCTAAGCTCTCCTAAGCTAATCTTACCGCCGTCCTCGTGAGCCTTCTGACCTGATGGTCGGCGTAGGTGAGACACTAAGAACAAGCCGACACCTGTCTCCTGAACTATCTTACGGAGGTTAGTCATAATGCTATCAATAGCCTTACGCTCGTCTCCGTTGGCTTGGTCGCTGACTACGATGCTTAGGTGGTCTAGGATAATCCACTTACAGTCTAAACCTTTAGCCATGTAGCGTATGCGTCCTAGCAGGTCATCCTCACTGGTGCTGCCCCAATGGTCAAGCATATAGATACGACCTGTACCCATAGTCTTTTCCCAGTAACCTTTCTGCTCTTCAAGGGTAACTGCTGCTTTAACATCCGGTAAGTGTAGCTGCTTATTGGCTTCGATAGACATAATGCCTAGTGCTGTCTTGGGTATATCTTCTTCCAGTGCCAAGATACCAATGTTATCTCCTGTCTGGTTCAACAAGT
>Ga0208303_1000561_pt1 | contig 15282 bp, 12 predicted proteins | sample CB_VirMetaG_2_FD_184537 | JGI IMG/M metagenome (GOLD analysis project Ga0208303, IMG submission 184537) | Freshwater to marine saline gradient viral communities from Chesapeake Bay - CB_1504_2 Viral MetaG (SPAdes) (version 4) | ecosystem: Environmental > Aquatic > Marine > Coastal | place: USA... | reverse complement strand
AGGGAGGCAATAATCATTGTGTCAATGATCCGGCCATTCACCTGAAAACCCATCTGCTTTATCCAGCCCAGATCATATTGCGCGTTGTGCATGATCTTATCAGCAGGACACTCGAATACTTTTTTAAGCCACTTATTGACTTGCTTCTCATCCAGATTGCCACCACCAAAGTGACGAACCGGAATGTACCCAGACCAATCATCTACTGCTATAGCGTAACCCACCACCTCACCATCACCTGTTGGCCAACCGGGACCGTGCTTCTTCAGGTTCGGGTCGCGTGTTTCAACGTCGATGGCTATCTTCTTCGCAGACGTGATGTCCGGAAGTTCTAGCGGAGGTATCCACTCACTTTTTGGAGCGAACATTGCCATTTGTAGTTTTGCCATTCTTGTTTTCCTTATGAGTGAACTCTGCCCCAAGGGCCGTGTATCCTGCTTTGTCTAACCACGAATCAGTGTGGTCAATCGTTTCTATTAAGCGACTGGTCTTCACCCAATCCATCATCAAAGCCACGTGAGCCGCGGTGATTTTACCGTGTGACTCTATCGCGCCTTTTATAATTTCGTTCCAACCAACGGCAATCCTGTTGTGGTTGTGATGGGCATCACCATAATCCTTTGCGCGTTGCCCATTGATAAGCTTCTCTGCTTGACGCAGAAGTTCTTCTCGCTTCATTTTAATGTACCGTTTGATTGAGGGGACCGAACACGCACCATTCGTTTAGTTCTTTGTCCCAAGTGAGAGTGAGACCGGGCATCTCGTTGTCTTTTATTAGCGGGTTGTTCCAGTCTCGTTCAGAGATTTCTTGTTCAAAAACAGCGCCGTACTGGTCTTCAGCTTCTCGCATCATTTCCAGATACTGTTTAAATGTTATTTTTGTCATAGGTCATAGCTCCGTGATACATCTTCAGCATCTACTATATATAAGTTCTGCTTTGCACGTGTTACCCCCACGTAAAAAACCCGGTGTGTATCATCCGGGTTCTGTTGGAATTGTGTGTCCGCTGCGGGACTAAGGTCCGTGAACAGCACGACATTATCCGCCTCGCCACCTTTTGATCCGTGGATCGTGGACGCTGTAATACGGGGAACGCCATTAAATTTCTCACCCCGACGTAACAGTGCCGTGACATAGGCACGGTCGGTAGCGGGCAGCTTATCCATAGCAACGGACCAGATCATATCTTTATTGGCAAGCAGACCATGATCTAAAACTAATTTCTCAAAAGTTAAAAGGTCTTCGTCAGCTACACCCGGCAGCTTCTTATAGCCACGTGTTACCCGTTCGCCTATCGACATGTAGCCAAACACGACACGTGCAACCTTGCCTGATATTTCTTTACCACGTCGCAGTTGCTCCCAGCCATTGACGGCTTCGCTTATCTTTTCACTGATGGACCGTCTGCCGCGGTAGTTGAACAGGTAGCCGTTTGACTTGAGGTCGTGGGCCACGGGGGTTAATTGATAACCGGCCTGCGATAAAATCAGCCAATCCCCTTGCGCCATGTCCAAAGAATTAATAGTAGTGATGCGCGTCACATTGCCGGGCTCTTCACGGGGCTCGTATGCTTTTGGAAAGCGCCTGCCAATGCGACGCACGATATTCTCTGCTACGTTGTGAACATTCTTAGGTATTCGGTAGGACTGGGACAGTATTTCTGATCCACCGGGTAAGTTAATAAAATGGTCTACGTCGGCACCCGCCCATCGGTAGATGGCTTGATCGTCATCACCTGCGCAGTACATCTTCTTAGACTGACTGTCCAAAAGATGCGCTATGTCCCACTGTAGTGGGGACAGGTCTTGCGCTTCATCTAAAAAACACAGATCAAACTCCGGGCAGAACTGCGTACCACCTTTTGCAAACTGCTCCAGCATATCGGTGAAGTCATACAGACCCATGCTTTCTTTGTATTCCCGCAAGCATTTGTCAACAAAGTTAACCGTGGTCCAATCCTGTTCGATAGAGCTAATATTGTATTGATCGCGTAGGTCAACCTTCCGCAAGCGGGCCAAGTTAATTAAACCAAGAATAGGATCACTGCTGGCTACCATGCTAGGCACGTCATCATCTATCGACGTGTTCTTTTGCCCACCCAGTTCAACACCAATGGTGCGGCTAAGTTCGCGGTAGTTCTCTTCCTGCATCACCTGCTCTGGACGTATGTCCGACATAGTGAGCGCCAAACTATGCAGCGTTCGGAAGAATATTAAGTCTTCCTTGGGGTCCAGATTAAAACGTACAGCGGCTCGTTCTTTTGCCTCATTTGCCGCTTTTCTGGTAAAGGCTAGGAAAGCAATGCGGTCAGGTGGTGTACCTTCTTCCAGCGCCTTGTCTACCATGTTGAGTAGTGTCGTTGTCTTACCTGTACCCGGAGGGCCAAAGATTCTAAACATCCTTCTTTTTCTCCCTGCTATATATCTGTTGCACTCGCTGTTTTGATATTCCCCAAAACTTAGCTACTGCGGTCATGGTCATACGTTGTCTATCAATCATGTCCACAATATCGAGGTCTCTCATCTTTCTCCAATGCGCACTCTTAATCTTGCTCAAAACGGAGCCTCCCCCTGAGAGAAGGAAGGTGTTTTCAAATCTACCTCAGTGCTATCAAAAGCAGGTATCTTCCAGACACGTACTGCGCGTCCTTTGATCTTCAATACAATACTATCGCCGTTAATGTCTCTTAACCTCTGCGCAATCCTGTGCGACTTGTACTCAAAAAACTTATTCTTTTTAAGGTAACTCTCAAAGTCTTTGAGCCTGAAATAAGTAACCTCTTCTTCCTCATCGGTCCAAGGGCGGCGTAACAGTATTTCTTCTTTGTCCTGCGCCTGCTGTAGGTGGCTGCAAAACTCTTCAAGGTAATCGTAGAACTGACCACTGATGCTGGCGTCTTGTGATACTTCAATGATTGCGCTTTCGTTGTCGCGCATCTCAGTCATTAGGGTACTGATCCGGCTTTCCCATTGCTGCTTGGCAACGGACCGTGGCATGAAGTTAAGTTGCTCCATGCAGTATTTCTGAAATAGGGGTTGGCTCATCAGAGCCTCGGTGTCTAACTCCAGTGGTTCGCCGTTAACGTCCATAAACCAGACGGGAGGGGTAGAGTTATACTTGCGTAGGTTCGCTATCGTAGCGCCCGCTACAGCGGCTCCTATGCCGAATTTACGTGTGCGGCACAGTTCTTTGTTGCAATGCGCGTTGATCGGCGCATCTGAACACTTGTAGGCGTAGTCTTTGCGGTCTAGCTGCTTCGCAACTATGTTGACCTCTGGTAGTGGCAATGGCGGAGACAGGTACTCCATGTTGTAACGTAGGATTTCCGACTCGTAACTATCTGGGTATGCCTTGCGTAAATATACCCCGATGTTAAATAGACCATTATTTCTACCTCCCTCGCTAATGCGCTGCTTACAAAGTATCTGTAAACAAGGCGGTCCGTCCTTCATCAGGTCCGTTTCACCTGTGTCTACTATCTGTAGCTTAACGACTTCTTCGGGTGTTTGTGCATATTTTTCGTACAGGTCTATGAACTCATTTAGTTCAGCAGACGTGCCATCGTCTAGGATTGCATATCGCAGACCATTCTCGTGATCGTAGTACGGCAGGTTGAGAAAGTTTCCAACGTCACCACGGTCTAGGTGCAACTTAATCTGCTTTGGAAATATCTCACTCTCGCCATAACCAAGGGCCGCGGACATGTGTTGCAGAGACTTCTGCATGTCCTTTGCAGGCACCCATTCCTTTGAGAATAAAAAACAGTGGGCACCTCCAGACTTGGAACGGCATACTACTAAAGGTAATTTTAACTTTCTTATTTTATCAACAAGCATCTTATGGTCGAGTGGATACTGGTCCACATCAATACAACCCCACTTGCATTTGTTGTCTTCGTTGATTGGTATGATACCCAATCCACTGCCCTGACCAGACAGGTGGTTTTCCCAAAGCTTCTTCGTTTGGGGTTCACGTAGGACGCCAGCCTTACCTTTGGCTTTACCATTAGCGCCTGTGTTTTCTATTTTGAAGTAGCCGTGGGCTTCCTTCAGGCCATCGAATATGGCCATAAATTTTTCTACTGACATTGGTGCCCCCATACGGAAAAAAAGCGGCAGGGCACTAAGTACCCCGCCGCGTGACTATTAAAACGGTGTTGATTTACCGGTTTCTTCGTCATCCGTATGTTTCACCACAACATCGCCTGCGGTGATGCTCTCTGCAAATCCCTTTGCGCGGGAATACAGAGCGCCATCCTCAATGACACCTTCGCAGGACATTTCCCAACCGTGCCACGAACCCTTGGAGTTTTCCTCAGATACCGTTTTAAGGTGGTAGATGTGGCTAAATCGGGGCGGTGTAAACGGCCCGTTCTGACCTTGCATTGAGCGAGACGCCATCATGCTGTTCCACTTTCTGCTCTTTTTAAGCTGTGTGGATTTCATTGCGATGAGGGCGGTCTCGTATGACCCGTCATCGTTGAGTAGAAGGACAAAGTGTTGGTGGGTCTCTTCGATGTAAGACCCATCACCATTTGCAACATATTCCTTGTTGTCATCTGGCGAACGCTCTGTCTTTGGACGTTCTTCTCCCGGTTCATAAATTGCCATGGGCGCACCGCTTCCGCTGCCACGCGGAGCCCACTGGATAAACCTACGTTGGTAAGCGCAAGGTACTACTCGAACCCCATCCTTACCTTTGTACGGAATACCAGTAACAGTGTTGTATATATCACCCTTACGTGCCGTTTCATTTTCGTCCAACACAGGATCGTTACCCGACAAGACTTTAAGGAATGGAAGAGCTAAGTCTTCAGTCCCCATATTGTCCATGCCTGCTCCGGCATCCTGTTCCATCATGGCAGGATTAAATACTGCCACATCTTTTTTGCCTGCTTCGGCTACTTCGCTTTTCTTAGTCATTATTTTTTACCTCGTTTAATTACTGCGCGTTGACCTACCCATGCTCCGAACAACTCCATCGGAAACTCCTCTCCTGTTTCGCAACGTTCTTTGACAAACGCACGTAACGTTTGAGGATGCACCTCAGTTTTTTGTTCTGGAATAAACCCTTGCTTTTGCGCAAAAGCAGCAAAGGCACCCGCTTGATCGTCCTCTCCACGGCCAAACTGACACAAGACAGTATTTTTAATAATGTCATCGTGCCCATGATCGCGTAGCCAATCGTAGGCTTCTGGACGTTTATCAACGAGAATGGACGCACCATAGGTTTGCTTAACCTCGACGGTTGATCCGTCATCTAGTGCAAAGGAAGACATACCGATCTCTGCAAGCATCGAAGGCATCTCCTCATCCGTTAACTTCAAAAGCTCCTTCTTCTGTTCTTTAAGCGTTTGCTCAAGATCAGAAATTCTTGCTTCCTTATCACGGATTGTTCTGGCCAACGCGGCTACCGAAGTAAGCCCTTGCTGGTCAATTTTCTCAACAGATGTAGCATTCGTTTGTTCAAAGTCCTGCTCCATCAATCTTTCTAGGTCACTCATCGTGTTTCTCCTTTCGTGGTTAAAGGCACCTCTTTGGGCCTTGACAATTACAGATATTATCTTATACAATATGAAAGTCAAGCGTTTTTAAAAAATAGGGGCAAGAATGCAAAGTTACGAATATGAGACCCAACCATATGAACACCAGCGAACTGCTTTTGAAGAGTCGTGGGACGCGGAGTTCTATGCGTTACTCATGGAAATGGGGACAGGTAAATCCAAAGTAGCAATCGACACGATGGGCGCGTTGTATGAAGAGGGCAAAATTAAAGCCGCTCTTATCGTTGCGCCAAAGGGGGTCTATGACAACTGGGTAAAAGGTGAAGTACCAATACATTTGCCAAAGCGCATCCCCCGTCACATTATGCGATGGATTCCCGCAAAGACCCAGCGTTTTGAGACTGATTTAAAAGATTTTATCGTGGACCGTGATCCTATATTAAAAGTGTTTGTTATGAATACAGAGGCTTTTTCATCACCACGTGGCACAGAAGCAGCCGTAGCATTCTTGTATCAAAACCCAGATAACATTGTCATTGTTGACGAATCAACTACAATTAAAAACAGGAAGGCTGCGAGAACGAAGAACATCATAGCTTTACAGAAACGGGCTAAATACCGCCGGGTATTGACCGGCTCTCCGATAACTAAGAGCCCTATGGACCTGTTTAGCCAATGTAACTTCCTTGCCGAAAAGGCATTAGGCTTTAACAGCTACTATGCTTTCCAAGCGCGGTATGCCAATGTGCAGAAACGCCAAATGGGTCATCGCAGCTTCCAACAGATTGTGGGCTACCGACGTTTAGAAGAACTATCTGAAAAGTTAGACCGGTTTAGTAGCCGGGTTCTAAAGGTCGATTGCCTTGATCTACCTGCCAAAGTTTATATTCGTAGGGACGTTTCCCTTACCCCCGAACAAGTCAAGCTGTACATGCAGATGAAGAAGCTTGCGCTTGCGAAACTAGAAAGCGGGGAGTTAGCCACGACAGCGAGTGTGCTGACACAGATTATGAGATTACAACAGATTTGCTGCGGACATTTGCAGCCAGATGATGGTGAGATACAGACGGTCAAAAGTAACCGTTTGAACGAATTACTCGACATCACTGAAGAGTTTCAGGGTAAGGCAATCATTTGGGCGACGTATACACACGACATCCAACAGGTAGCTGATGCCCTGCGCGACCGGTTCGGGCCCGAATCGGTCGCAACCTATTATGGTGCTACTCCACAAGATGAGCGCCAGCAGATCGTTGAGGACTTTCAAGACCCGGACAACCCTTTGCGGTTCTTTGTTGGTCAACCTAAAACAGGTGGATACGGTATTACACTAACAGCCGCTAATACTGTCATTTACTACAGCAACAGTTATGACTTGGAGATTAGACTACAGTCTGAAGACCGTGCGCACCGTATTGGCCAGTCTAATAAGGTCACCTATATTGACCTAGTATCACCGGGTACAATTGACGAAAAGATATTAGGGGCCTTGCGTAGCAAGATTGATATAGCAGGGCAGGTGTTAGGAGAAGACGTGCAGGACTGGTTACGCTAGTCCTTTTTGTTCCATAGATCAAACAACACTCTGATCTTCTCTTTTATCTGTTCAATGTCGCTGTGCATTTTTGCAAGCACAATTACCAGAGTCACGAATGCCGCCGCTATGGGCCAGACTACCCCTATGGCGTCCATTATTTCCATGTTCAGTTCGTGCTTTCAGAATTTTTTGTATCAAATAGTGCTTCTAGTGTACCGATACGGATAGTCAATTCATGAACCCTATCCTGCATTTCACGTAGTTCTACTACGTCCCGTTCTAATCCTTCGATTAGCATGTCCTGTCTTGCGTCCGCTGGAAGGCTGCCCAACTGTCCTCTAGGCCATAAAATTCTAAATTCAGAATTTGATTTAATCTCAACATACGTCATATCAACACTATGTTCGAGTGTCGTGAGCCGTGATTCAATAGAAAAGTAAGCCATTGTGGCGACAGCGGTCAGAGCAATCATACCCAAGATGTTCTTGAGCGGTATTGTCAGGTTTGTGTCTTCCGATATAGCTGCCATGACTTTTTAAAAAGCGGGCGGTAAAGAGGCTATGCCTCCACCCATTGATCCGGGGCCCATGGTCTGCATCATAGGCGGTTGCATAGGAGAAGCAGGAGGCTTTCCGTACCCAAAGCTTTCTTCTGCGCCAAAGTGCGCTCTTTCTGCTTGGTCTACAAGGTCCACAAATTCTGTCACTTTTGCCTGCATTTCTGCGGCTTGTGGGCTTGTGTAAGTCTCGTTTAAGTAATTACTGTAGACCTTCAAAGGTGACGACTGCATCTGAGTCATCTGCTGACCAAACTGTTGTTGCATGTTTTGGAACATACCACCTACACCACTCATTTCGGGGGCACGGTCTATCATTGGGTAACTTGGTTGTATAGTACCCATTTGTTGTTTCATAGGGTTTGCGAAAGGTGCTTTTATCATGCCACCGGCCTCCATGTGTTGTACGGGGTAGATTACACCGCCCTCTGCTTTAAGTTGTGTTTCTCCTTCAGGCTCACGTGGGTTGCCACCCGGTCCTCGTGCAGGACCATCTTGGTTTCCGGTGCCGCTACCCGTCGTTTCAGTTGTTGATCCGCCGCCAAATATTCCGGCAAGACCACCTAAATTTACATTTCCGGCAGTACCACCGCTGGTGTGACCACTGTATCCAGCAAAACTAAAAGCCGGGTTTGTTGACCCAGAGCCGCGGCCCACGTAGCTAAAAGGAATAGCATCCTGCGAGGCGTCATCAGCCGCTTGCCGTGCATCAAACTTTCTTTGTGCTTGTGCCGAAAAAGCGTCGTACTGTTCTTGCGTGTAGTTGTATTTCTCCGGGTTCTGCAAACGATCAAGTTCGTTGGCCGTGTAGTACGATGATCTGCCCCCGTATTCTGCAAAAATACTCATTACGCTTGCCCCATTAAACTACCGATGCCGAGAAGCTCTCGGTCTTCTGGGAATAAAGCTGCAAACTTAGTCCGGTCCACAGGACCGCTGGGTGCAACCGAACTTTGGTCAAACCTACTAGGGTTTGGATTAAAATTTTCTGGTTCAGGTTGCTGAATAGGTAGCCCACTAGGAACAACGGGTGCTGATTTTTGTACCGGCACAACCGGTGCAGCATTGTTATTCGTAGTAGGCAGATTCGCCCCGCTTCCGGTGGGAACTTCCACAGGGGGAATTTCTTGGCCCTCCAGACTTTGGTCTGAAGAGAATGTTTCTTGTATGGATTCACCACCCAATCGTCTTACTGGCATGATGACGTAGTTTTGAATAGCCATTTCTGCAAACTGAGCAGCCAAAGCGTCTTTTTCACGCTTAGTTTTACCTTTTCTAAGGGCTTGTTTGAGTAGTTCTTCATTTTCTAAAATTATCTGTACTCTGTTGGCTTGCAGAGATTGGGGTAATTCAGCAAAGTAACGTTGAGCCACGTCTTGACCAAACTTGGCAAAACGTCCAGCAAATATAATCTCACCTGCGCCACTGTTCAGACCAATTTGGTTTCTAAGACTAGAACCGACCGCAGAACCGCCCATTGCAGCGGCAAGCTTTAGTCCTTCACCTAAGTCTTTATAAAGAACGTCGGTCTGGCCCGGTTTAGCCTTCATCGTAAACATTTCAATTTCGGCCATTTTACGGAGAAATTCTTTCGTATCCTCTAGCTGGTCAGCACCTACTAGATCATTTTGTAACAGCCAATCAGCAACAGAAACCCCCTTTACTTTTGGGTGCGGAGCAAACATTTTGTTATAAGCAGCGGCTGGGCTAAAGCGTTCACCATTGGCGGCTACTTGAAAGATGCTGTCATAAATAGCACTACGCATACCGTTTTTAAGGTCTGCTTGAGTCCAAGTTCTACCTGCGTTAGGGCTTACAAAACGTTTATCACCGCTAGTGTCTGGCAAAATAGTAAAACCGTCTTCGCCAACATTATCTATCATGCGCATATAACGGTTTAGGATAGCAAACGGCCTGTTTTGATTAGCTGAAATTGCAGAAGTGATAGCCGTAGTAGCATTAGATGTTTTATCCGGCAAAAGCTCGGACAACCCAACTTGGTCTACATCGTTTTTAAGATCAAAAGCGTTTTGTTTTTTGGTTTGCGTGATTAAATTAGATGCTTTACGGACATCTTGAAGATCACTCTTTACCCCCGGAAACAATTCCATCAACCGTTTGTTGTTTTCGTTGTTCATCCAAGTGGACAAAGCTCCAGTATTTAGCGTTCCGTCTTCGTTTAAAGCGTTAGCTCTTACTACTCGTAGCAAGTTTTCTTCGCCCGCACGAATATCGTTGGCGGTGTTTATTGCTGCAACAATTCGCCCGTCCAAATTAGGGACAGTTTGAATAAGTTCTTGGTTCCGGGAATACCACTTGCGCATTTCGGGAAGATTTATGACTCCGGTAACAGGATCATATTGCTCTTGAAGATCGGCCATTAAACGCTGACCTTGAGCCGCGAACTGTCCACCTGTTTCTGATTCCAAAAGGTTTGTTAAGGCTTGACCCGCCTGAAACTGAGCTACGCCATCCAATGCGGCGGCTTTCATAAAAGCAGCATCACCTCGCATTAGATTGTTAGCAAGTGTTTCTATAGGCACCTTGGGTGCGCCATTCTTTTTAGTTCCTAATATTTCTCCAGCATATGCGCGAGTAAATACGTCGTTAAACGCTGCCGAAAAACTCCTAGCCGTGTCATATGCTTGGTTTTGACCTAAAGGCATACTATTCATGTCTGCTAACAAGGCGTCGGCAAATTCCGAGGCAATACGGCCTACATTGTCTTGGCTTTCGGCATACGCCGTTTTAGCGATATTTAATGCAGCACTTCTCGCTTTGTTTAGCTCTCCTATTGTTACACCAGTGTCAAACTCTACTCCGTCAGCAGCGTCTTGACCTATGCCTAACTCTTGCGTTTTACGCTCTACAAAACGTTTTAAAATTCTTAAATCACTACTTTCAACAACTTCTCTGGATTCTTGTAAAAGCTCGTCCATGTTTCCGTTGTAGCTTGTTATAAAATTAGGAACACTTTGGGCAGTACCGGTTTCATCAATAAACTGATTAACCTCTAGGTTTTGAGGTATTTTTTTCCACAAACTAGTTTCTTCGGCACGGGCTGCTTTACGTTGAGAGGTTAAAGTATCAAAAATCTTTTGAGCAGAAGTAAGGTCTGCATCCGGCGTGTCACCACGAACTCGTTTCATGGCCTCAATGGTGTTTTGCTGCGCCAAGGCTAATTTAGAGTCTAAAACCCCCTCAAACAAAGAAGTCTGTATGATGGCGGCATCTTGCAACGCTTCTGGCGAACCATCCGCATAGAGTGCCAGTAGTCCACGACGCAGAGCGTCTATAGACGATTTCATTCGACTGGTTGCATCGTTACCTACCGCAGGATTAGCCGAAGCAAATTGGTTTTGTAACCCTAGTAACGTCACACTAGCTGCTCTGGTAGCGGGGTCTAATACTATCTGACGTTCTTCTCCGTTTGGGCCTTTTGTGTACATGAATCGGTCAAACTTTGGATCATTAAGCATTTCGAGAATAGCTAAAGGGTCTTCACCGTTTTTTTCTAGTTGTTCCGTAATAAAAGTAGCAACGCTTTCTTTATCACTTTCCGTGAGACCAAAACTATCTGCGTTGTCCGGGTCCATTATTCTTTTGTACAAGTTTTTTATACCGCGACCACCCCACATAGCTAAAGCCGGGATTCGGTTTGCAGCTAGATCAGAAACTAAGGCACCGCTTATACCACCGGTAGTTTCAAAACCAAAACGTACCCATGGGTTTCCGGGAGCAATATCTTCTGCTTTTCCTGCAAGTAAAGTTGTGCCAATAAGTGCGCCGCCCTCAACTGCTGCTGTTCTATAAGGGTTTTCACGGGCCAATCGACCCATTCCGCCACTCATTTTTTCAATGCCGCCTACAAATTTAGCAGAAAGAGGTGAGCGTGATTGCCCTTTAATAATAGGACCAATAAAATTTTGAGATTGGTTTAACGCTTGTTGACCACCTAGACTAAAACCTTTAGCGGGCACGGCCCACGGCGTTAGTACAAAAGGTAAAGTATCTGCAAACGTCTTACCGGCTTCGTAGGAGCTTGCTCCCGGTAAAACAATAGGCTCTTCGCCCATCAAAACATCTGTTGCTTTGTCCCCTGCAAACGAAGCGGCTATACCGCCAACAGTTCCGGTAAACAAAGGAACGCCTATGCGCACTGCCGCGGTCCACGGTGTTACGGGAGGAACCCCGGCTACCGAAAGGTTACCCGCTTGTGCGCCTGCGGCAAAACCACCAAAAAAACCCAAACCGGGTAAAGCACGTCTTTTTACGCCTTGAAAGAAACCGGGGTCAGCTTCAATATCACGACCCTGATCGTCTTGTGCAAATAGTTCTATTATCTGTTTGTCGGTTAAAGCCTGACCTTGTAGGCCTAGTTCTGCCAAAATAGGCGCTTCACCTGTGCGCAACAAATTGTAATCGACCTTATCACTAAGATAAGGGTCATATTTGAGGCTTTCTACTAAGCTGAATGCAAAGCCTTGTTCCGCGGACCGAAACTCAGAGTTTGGTTTTGACGCTTCCTCTGCAAAAGTATCGTATAAATCAACGAACTCTTGCGGCGTAAAGCTCATGCGCAGAGGGCCTGTGTTTACAGGTGGTGTTACCTCTACTTCAGTCTCTTCGGCTATTACAATTTCTTCTTCAGCCATCAGTTACTCCCGCTCAAATTCATACCTTTTTTATTCAACAAATTCTTCGCTCCAGACAAGTCTGTTACAGAAGCGGTCCCCGCCATTTGAGAAACAGGTCCAAGAAGCTGTTTAAGTCGAGCAATTTCACCCAGTTTTTGTTCAGCCGTTGCAAGAACCGCAGAGTCTTGTGGTGAATCAGAAGCTCTCATTCTTTGTAGACGTAATTCTTCGGCGTCTAGCGCTTCCATCAAGCTTACAATTTTGTTTGCCTCAGTAACAGGGTTAGCAAAGAAGGTGTCGGGGTTCGGGAACAATTGACCAGTAACTTCTAGGTCGGTGACCGCGAACCGTGGCGAGGAGGCCAAGGCAGAACGTCCTAAAACGTATACTAACTTGGTAAACTGTCGCCCTTCTTCCGTTTCCTTAAATAGTTCAGAGAACGTTTCGGGAGCTATGGTGCCACCCAATACAGCGTTCGTACCCGCGAAGATAGAAGACCAAACACCCGTACCGGCTCGAACTTCGGCCAACACGTCTTTAACCAGCTTCTTGTCCTTCTTATCAATCGGTTCAAAGCCACTACCTTCGGCGCTGATACCAGCTTCCAAAGCCGTATCATTTGCACTGAGGAATTTCCTAGCATCGGCACGTACTTTCTCACGCTTGTAAGCTTCGTAAGCAACGGTATCGCCAACAGGAATAACTTCTGTGGGTAGCAATCTAGGCATTCCGTCGTCGCCAATGTACGTTTTACCGCCATCAAAGGACATGCGGAGGGCTGCACCACCACCGGGTTTACTGTTTGGAACCAAGAAAGCTGCAACTTGGTTACTTTCTGTACCAATTTTTTGCATGACGGCTGAACCGGGCATTGTCTGGTTCATTTCATTGACTTTAGCCATCAGCTTCTTGCCTTCCGGCGTTGATAGATCAGCAACAGAAGGTATCATCACACCCTCTTCGTTCATTACCGTAACGCGGAATAAGCTAGGTGTACCTGCAATTTCGCTGCTAAAGATGCTTACGCCTTTAGCCGTAGGATCGTTAACATCTGTACGGATAATGTCGATAGTGGTTCCGTTATCCACTTTATCAAAGCGGTACTCCGGCTCTATGCCAATTAAACGTTTTCGGTCAATCTCAGGAAGCAACAAGAAGTCTTGTTTAGCTAAACCAAATTTCTTGAAGTAATCTTCGTCGGTAAGTATTGGCAAACCTTGTAAGTATTGCTGGCTATCTGTCGGCAAAGCTTCAAAGTCTGTTTTGCTCATGCCAAATTTACTGAAGAAGTCATTATCGTTAACAGGAGCTACATATTCTGTCAGCACGTCGTTACCAAAACTTTGAACTAACTGAGAAAACTCCATGTCGCTAAAGAATGGAGAAGAACCTGCGGGATAAACTTTATCTCCAACGGTCAAGTCTTGAGTAAGCGTATATTGCTTACGCTTCATCAATGTACTGGGGTCTACGTTACTTGCGCTTACTCCACCTTGTTGCATTATTAAGGCGTAGCCCGGAGTTCCGGGAACCGCGGACCGTAAGACGCCATTTACAATAAAGTTTTGAGCCTTACTGGTTGCCGAAGGCTTAAACACTTTTGCAACAGTAACGTTGCCCATACCAAATTTTGTAACCAGATCATTGTATTGACCCGAAGTTAGAGGTCGTTGTGTTTCTGTTACGTTATTGTCTTTATCTGTAATTGTGACCACAAACGTGTCTGTGATAGGTTTGTCATCTCTGGATAGCTGAGAAGCACGTTCTGCGCCGTATAGCTGGCTGGCGCTTTGCAGGGCCATTTGATCTAGTTGACGACCTTCGGCCTTTTGGGCTTGTTTAAACTTACCAAACGCACCCGCTCTTTCGCCGATGTTACCTAAAACAGGTGCAAACGACTGTGCCAGTTTTTCCGCCGGACTCATGTTTCTTTCACCGGGAGAAGCAAACATCAAAGCACCTTGAGCTACGTCAAATAGCATTTGTGCTTGTGTTAAATCCTTTTGGTCGGCCAAGTTTGCTTCTTGCTGCGCAGGATCAAGCAATTGCCCATAAAGGTTTCGTTGCTGGTCAAATAAAGTTTGCTGGCGCTGAAGCGCCGGATCGGCAGCGCCGCCCACGTTCATATACTGAACCGCACCGCCTTGGTTAAAATTTACAGGAGCAGGCCCTCCGGGGACCTGTACAGGAGCTTCTGGAGCGCCCATATTAACAGTAGACATAATACCTTCTGCCATCGCCCCTTCTACTGGGGCCGACATCTCTTCGGCAGCCAATCCCCCAATACCCTGATCTACCGCTGCCAACATCATTACAGGCTGAAGCAGAGTCAAAACTGATTCGGGTGTTTGCTGTGAGTCTTCAGGTCCAACCAATGAAGCTAATTCTTGGTAACGTTGCTCAATAGGTAGGTCATCGCCTCTAATGCCGTTCATTACGGTCTCGTAATCTTCGGCATTCTCAAGGTCTTCCATGCCTTGTGAATATTTTGTCAACATCCCTTCCATCATGGCCGGGTCAATACCTTGTTGCATAGCCGCTTGCGCCGCTTGGTTAATATCAACGGAATCTGGGTCAACAGCGGGTAGACCGGTAGGCGTCATTTGTGGTCCGGGAGCCGCGGGCATTGGCATAGGTGCCATACCGCCGTCCTGCATGGGAATTACCCCACGACCCATCAAAATATCCTTTTGCGTAACGTTTCCATCACCACTCAGGTCTGGAAAGGCTGCGCCTCCGTTAGCAAACATCTGTCTGCCCATTACTTCTCTATTCATTAAAATAACCCCGCTTTTGCTGCGCCTGCCGCTGCCGACAAGCCTGCTACGCCCAAACCTAATATAGACTGAGCGGGTGATACGCCACCACCTGATTGTTGTGAGATTGCCATCTGACTAGACGGCGCACCCTTATAAATGTCTGATAAGAAACCTACACGCTGGTAAGGCTCATATTGCTGTTCAACCGTTGTTTTACGTGTTGCTTCCAGCACCGCCTGATCTTGTGCTTGCTGTTGTTTACCAACATCGAAGATAAATCCAGCTTCTT
>Ga0208303_1000559_pt1 | contig 15355 bp, 33 predicted proteins | sample CB_VirMetaG_2_FD_184537 | JGI IMG/M metagenome (GOLD analysis project Ga0208303, IMG submission 184537) | Freshwater to marine saline gradient viral communities from Chesapeake Bay - CB_1504_2 Viral MetaG (SPAdes) (version 4) | ecosystem: Environmental > Aquatic > Marine > Coastal | place: USA... | reverse complement strand
TAAGCCTTCAACCTGTAGCCTGGCGCGCTGGGCTCTGGGGTGCAGGTTTGCACCATTCAACCGAGGAGAATCAAGCATGAACAATTTCACAATGGAAACCTTCAACTCTGGCGAGGCCTTCGACGAACCCGCCGCGGAGCTTGCCCGAATCCTTCGCGAGCTTGCCGACCGCATCGAGAACACCGACCACCAAGACGGAAAATTTTTTCTGCACGACCTAAACGGGAACCGATGCGGGCACGCAAGCTTTGACTGGGAGGGCGACGAATGACACGCAACCAGGAAATTGAAAAAGCCATTGCCGAGCTTGCCGAACACGGGCGCGTGGCCGTGGTGGAGTCTGGCCGCGACTGCGACGGGGTGCAATATTCCGGGCGCGTGCGCATCATTCGAGCCCGCCTGAGGGATTTTCTGGAGCTTGAGGACGGAATCGCAAAATGGGCGGATGGCCCCTTTCGCCTTCAACTTGAGCGCCCGAGCATCGCGCGCCGAATCGAGCCCGCACTACGCGACCTAACGATGGAAGCTTTCGAGAATGGGCGCCCGCATTTACTAATAGGTGGAAATCAATGAAACACTTTATCGCTGAAAAGATAAACACGACCGACGAAAACCTGGAGCGCGTAGGCGTGGAGCTTGCGCAGGCCGTCGGCTGGGAGGGTGATTCGATTGTTCAAATCGCCCTGGCCGCGTTGACCGATGCCAACTTTCACGAGTTACGCGCACGCCTAAAGCGCGCATATGAGGAGAGCCTGCAATGATAGTGAACACCGAACGAGCACGCCGCCGCGCACGCCTAAAGCGCGAGGCCCTGGCCATCGCTAGCCGCGCAGGTTACGCCCTGGCCATGGGCGCGACCGCCTTGATTATCTGGTTTTTTATCGTCGTCTTTTTTCAACTGGGAGCGTAACCATGGCAATTATCGAATTATTTCCCGAACTGCCAGGGCGCGCCGATATGCACGACGCCGCCGCGGAGCTTGCGAGTGGATTACATGGGTCTTTTGCCCGCCGAATAGGCGAGGCCTACCAATTGGCCGACGAAGGGAACAAGGCCCGATTGACGCAGGCTTTCCCCGACCTATTCGACAAGGCCCTGGCTTTTAGAAACGACCGCGCATAAACGCCGAGGAGAAACGACATATGCACGCGCTTTTTATTCAAAAATCATCAAACCGGAAAACCGGCCATATTCCGACGACCTACACGGAGCGGAAATCTTGCCCGCCATCGTGCCCGCATATAAAAAAGGATTGTTACGCCGAGGATTTTCACACGCGCCTAGCCTGGAATCGGGCGCCGGAAGGCCTGGACTGGGCGAACCTATGCGACCGCGTCGCAAGCTTACCTGAGGAGCAAATCTGGCGCCATAACGTCGGGGGAGACCTGCCAGGTGAGGGGGAAAAGGTGGACGCCGCGGAGCTTGGCGAGCTTGTGAAAGCCAATATTGGGCGCCGAGGGTTTACCTACACGCACAAAAAGACGCCGGAAGCCATTAAATGGATTCGGCACGCGAACGAATGGGGCTTTACCGTAAACCTGAGTGCCGACGATGCGGGCGAGGCCGACGCGCTCGCGAAGCTAAACGCGGGCCCGGTGGTTTGCATTGTGCCGATAGACACTCCGACGCGGAGCACGACGCCCGAGGGGCGCCCGATTGTTGTATGCCCTGCCCAAGACCGGGAAACGACCTGCGAGGCCTGCCAATTGTGCCAGCGCCGCGACCGGGCGGTAATTGTGGGGTTTCGTGCGCATGGTAGCCGAGCGGCAACGACCGACGCCCGAGCGCGCCGAGTGATCCCTATCGCGCGCGCCGCGTAGCCTTCGACCTGTTGGGCTTTCACGTAGAGCCCAATGGGGCGCGGGTTTCGCGTCTTAACTTGAGGAGAATCACAATGACATGGCAAAAAGTACCCTTAAAACCTGAGTTTTATTTTTACACCGATCCAGGGCATGGCTGGTTGGAAGTGCCTCGCGCACTACTTCAAGAGCTTGGCATCGCGGAGAAAATTAGCGCCTACTCTTACCAACGAGGCGAAACCGTCTTTTTGGAAGAGGACTGCGACTATTTCCACTTCCACCAGGCGATGACAAAAGCAGGCAGAGAATACAAAACCGTCGATATCAATCAGGCGCGCGGTGATTCTTTTGTGCGCTCACTTGCCCGCTATCAAGTGGAGGCGACCGCATGAACATCGAGACCATGACCCCGGCGGAGAGAATCAAACTTCTTGAGGCCCTCGAGCTTTCGTTTGGAGTGGTAGCGGTAGCACACGTTGACATTGAAGACGCCCGCGACCGCCTGCAAAAACTGGAACCCGACGCCCAGCGCGCGAGTATTGATCTAATCCGACGCGCCGCCCAGGAAATCTCCGACGAGGCCCGACTATCCGAGGCGGGCTGTGATGCAGTGGTGGACTGGGCGCGAAAGCGCCTGACCTGGGAATGACGGCGAGAACAATCGCCGAGAATGGCGACGAGAACAATCTGAAAAAACAATATTTGAAGGAAAGACAAATGAAAGACTATCCAGAAGAGTGTGACCAAGAGAATCTTGATAACCAATATTTGGCTGAGGCATTCCCTGACGCCAAGGGTCTTGGCGATTTGTACCGACAAACCTATAAATACACCGCTTGTGGGCCTTGGTTAAGTGCGAGGATTCAATACATCAAAGTGCTTGAGACTGATGGTTATGGCGGCGATATGCCATATGAAAAAGAAGTGATCGAATGGGTGCATTCTGATGATCTATATCGCCTTGGCACTTGGGCCGATATGGATGCCCAAGGGGTGTTAGTAACCACGCTAATGGTTGGCTCGATTGTCGAGGGTTGCGACCACGGGACAGACGAGCATGAGCTTGAGATAAAACAGTTGGATGAGGAACCTGAAGCATTCGCTGAACGGTTCTACAAAACGGTAGAAGAGGTAAATGCAGAGGCAAATTCAATTTGGAATGACACCCACGGGTGCGGGACTTGTGCGAAGCATTGGCACGGCGAGGGGTGGGAGACTGGGGAATATGGGCGGTTTGAAGGCAATGATGGCATTACCCCGGTTTGGACGGATTGCCCTGCCTGTCGGGGTTGTGGTGTTTGTATTTAATTAGAGAGGAAAAAATCATGACTAAATCAGAGCTTTTTAAACTGTTAGACAAACTGGAGCGTGAGAAGGGCCTGCAGTACGAGGTCGGCGAAAACTTCGAGGGTTGTCAGTACATACGTTTTGAGGTGGACGACGACGGCGACAAATTACTTAGTAAGGCGACCGACGAAGAAATCATTGCGTTTGCAGATGACGAGGGCTACACGCTAACCGTCAAGGACTGCCAAGCTATTAGGGAAAGGGGAGTTAGAGATGGCGAGACCATTTGCGAAGCGGTAAACGCCTTAATTGAAGAGGAGGACGAAGCATGAGCGCATTTTTTGAGTGGGACACGGGTTTGGTGGAAAAAGCTCTTCGGGAAAAGCTTGCCCAAATGGGCCATAGCCTTATTCCTGACGATTATGCAGATGGTTACGACGAGTCGATTGGTTGTGAAATTGACGTTCCCGAATTGCTGGGAAAAGAGTTTTATACCAATACTTGGGATGTGAGCATTGAGTGCGATTATCAAGAAGGCATTTTTATGGTGGCGGCTTACCCAATTGTTGATGACGAAGAAAACGGACCTTACACGGAAACATCCGCGTGGATCACCCTTGTTGACATACAGGTTGCCACCGTTAAAGTGCCCGTCAATGGTTTAGAAGAGGACGCTTTAGACTGGGCCGTTACGAAGGCTATGGGGTTCGACTGGGCCGTTTGGGGAGATAAAAACGAATGGGGAAGCCACGGATGGGCTACTAAATGGGAGCAGGGTGGCCCCATCATTCAAGAGTGGTGCATTGGCCTAGAGTATGCGGAGATGGGCTCAGAAAATGACTGGTGCGCCTTCTGCGGCACTAGCAGTACGGTGGCCTGTGGTGGCCCGACTCCGCTCATAGCGGCGATGCGGGCCTTCGTTGCCTTCCAACTAGAAGCTTCAGAAATCGAAGTGCCAAAGGGGTTAATCGCATGAAGAAGACCATCCCGCAAAAAGAGCTTGGCGCGCGCGCCGAGGTGATTCTGAAGTTCTGCCAGGAGAAAGGCTACGACGAGGCGAGCACCGCGTTTGCGTGCGTGCTTGCCGCGGCCAGCCTTGGCGGCGAGGAAAATAAACGAGAGTTAATGAGCTTCATGGCCCATGTTTTTGATGTTATTAATTTGGAGAGCTAAATGAAAAAAGTATTTGTGCTGGTCTACGACGGCGACGCCATATCTGTACACGACACCGCAGAAGATGCGATACGCGCGGCGAACAGGGGTGACTTTGACCCTTCTTTTATGGTTTTCACGGTTAACTATTACGAAACACAGGGAGAAATCAATGAACCTAAAAGAAGGTAACGGGCGCGTGCCCCTCAGAGTTGGGGGGGAGACCCCCTGGCTTTTAGTCCCCTTCCCTACACGCGAGGAGTTTAATGAAATCTATACCCGTCTAATCGTCGAGAAAAGCGGCGACAAATACTGGGAGATCTTAAGCGCACGCAGTCGAGGCTACACGCTCCAGGCCGCGGGCGCCCCGTTCAATATTACGCGCGAACGGGTGCGGCAGATTGAGGCGAAGTTTCAGCGCTTGATGCTCTCGAAATGGCGTCGAGAACAATCGGGTAAAGCGAATCCGCCGCAGCCCTGATACCCTCGCGTATATGATAATCATTGAAATCATCCCCGACTGCGCTGGAGATCCAATAAGGCTTGCCAGTATCCCGAGCACATCGAAGGCCGGTCTCGCTCTTGTCGTTATCGGCAACAATGAGGCCGTCGGGGAATCTCCCACTTATCGTCTTGAGATTCCCTGCCGAAAAGCAACACTCAATTCGATAGCGAACCTTTACAAGGCGCATGGCTTGCCTCACGGAGAGGGCGGTAGCCATACCCTCGCAGAAAATCGGGATGCCTTTTGCATCCATGGTGAGGCTTGCCCCCTGCGTTCTCTGACCGTAGAGGAACTTCTTTTCCCCGTCTTCGGTTATCAACTGAACCCCAGCCAGATTCCCACCAATACGCATTGGCAGTACCAGTAGACTTTTGCCGTCCACAGTCCATACATTGGCTTGTAACTCTGGGAAGCCCTTGGCGGCGAGGTAAGCATGGGGCTTTTTCTCTACCTTTCCAAGAATCCATGCCGCTTTATCTGCGGCCTTCTTCGCATCCTGCTCCCTTTTCTTTTCCGACTCGGCGAAAACCTTCCGGTAATCCACAGGGGCTGCGGCGGAATCTTTCCACATTGTCGGCGACTCCATTGTTGCCCAGTTCTGTACCCATCCGACATTGCCCAGGTATTTGTATCGACCGTTACGCTTACGAGGGTGATCTTCTGTTGGCGTCGAGACCCATCGATGCAAGATAAGGTCACGAATAATCAGGCCGTGCGCCCGAGCGAAGTCGTGAAACGTCATGCCACTCTCCTTGTTTTTGCCCAGGCGATGTTGCGACTTCTCACCCAGTTGAGCACTGGCATACTTGGCGGCGACGGAACTTCAGCCAGGTCGCGTGGCCAAACGCCAAACTTTTCCTTGTACTTGTGGCTTACCCACCCGCGATTGTAGTTACGCTCTTTAGCGATCCAGATAAGTTGAGAGTAGAACATCTGCTTATCGTCCTTCTGTGTCTTTTTGCCACCCTTTAACTCTTCGAGCACACCCGCAATTGAATCAATTCCACTGCGAATGGGGCGGGCGTGACCGCATGAGGGGCAAGTTAGGTCTTGCTTATCCCACAAGAACCCGCAACTTGGGCACTTCGCTTCCTTCTTCTTCTGCTCAGTGGGTTCTGGCCGCGTGCCCTCAACTTTATCGTCGAGAGTACTCACGCCGACTTCGTAAACTTCATCCCAATCATCGCGGAAACGAAGATAATTGCCCGAGTGGTCGAGCCATACAGCGAAGTTTTTCTCGGGGTACGGACGCATCACACGGCCAAGCTGTTGAATGTGAGAGCTCAAGGACTTTGAAAATGGCCTGGCGGAGACGCCAATCATAACGTCGGGAACGTCGAAGCCGCGCGTCAGAATGTCGGTGGCGATGTATCAGGCTTGGCAAAGTCTTCAATAGCCTGCCTTTTATCCTCGTCAGTATCCTTATAAGAGATCGAGACAAAGTTATAGCCCTTGCGCTTGAACTGATCGACAAGATCTCGACCATGTGCAACACCAGCACAGAACACAATCGTCTTGCGTGGGCGTCCAAAAATTTCATGCGTTTTCCGAGCCCACTCTTGAACAATGTCACCCGTGATCTTCATGCCGCGCACAGAAGCCTCGTCCTGGCTCCACTCGCCAGCAACCTTCTTCGCGCCCGTCATATCAATGGGCTTAGCAATAAACACACGGAGCGGCGCAAGCCACTTGTTACCTACTAAGGCGCCTGTCGTTGAGCCACAAACAACATTCTCGTAGATCAGTCCCATGCCCTTGGTAAACGGCGTGGCGGTCAAACCAACCACACGCATCCCAGGATTGCTCTTGATGTACTCCACAATCTGCTTGCGCATAATGTGGCACTCGTCAACGATCAGAAGATCAACCTTTGGAAAGTCCTCGCGCCGCTCAAGTGTCTGAGCGGAGCACACCTGGATCAACTCCGATGAATTGTATTTCCAATGGTCGGCCTGCATGACGCCATGATCGAGCCCGTACTTTGAGAGGCGCAGACTTGTTTGATCGACCAGAACCAGGCGATCAAGCACCATGGCGGCGCGATAACCTTTATCCGCCGTGGCCTTCATCAAGTAGATTGCGATTTCTGTTTTGCCAAATCCGGTCGGCGCGTACAACACTTGCGTCCGGTGGCCTGCTTTAAATCCCTCTCGTAGAGAGTCAATAACTTTGAGCTGATGCTCGCGTAGATTTAATTCCATACATTCTCCTAGCGACCGAGATACCCCCTCGGCTTGGGGTTAGTTAAACTTTAGACTTTTTCAACTGATCTCGAAGCATGGTGGCCACGCCCGCAAGGGTTAGTGCCATCTCTGATGCCGCATCAAAGTTGCGGTCTTCTGCTTGTTTTTGTATGTCTCTAATTTTCTTTTGTGCTTCGATCAACAACTCTGCGTAATCTATAATCATTCTATCCCTGCCTTCTTTACCTTTGCTTGCAGCGCCTTGACTTGACGCAACAACTCCGAGCACCGATTCTGATACATGTCACGACTGTCTCGCAACGCTGCATTGTCAATCTCAAGTAGTTTGTTCTGGCGCCGCAACTCTTCAATGGTTTCCTGAATGTCAATCTTCTCGATCTCAGTGGCATCCCACTGGCCTACAGCCACAACATCCCGAAGTTTATTGACCTCATCCTCAAGCTCAAGAATCTGAGTCTTAGCATCTTCAAGCCTATCATCTTCTGTATAGGCCGGCGCATCAGTAGTTTCCTCAGGTTGACTCTCAACGGGAGGCTTTCGCTTTTTGTTCTTTGAGGTGTCAACCTTGTACTTGGTGCCGTCCTGGCGCTTCACAACCTTCACATCGTTTTGTTTCTCTGGGAATATCTCGCGGGCAATGCGGCTAATCGTCATCTTGGAGAGCCCAACGTGCTTTCCGATCTCGGTGTAACTTAGCTTGCCCCACTCCTCATCCCGCAGGCACCGCTCTGCATTAGCACGCTTGTCTTTTGGGTCAAGATCCAGGCCGCGATTTTTGTTAGCGGCGATGGCAAACCACAACGCATCACGCAACGTGCCCTGGTGGACGTTACATTCCATCTCCAGCAAGCCGTTGGACTTTTGTGCGAAGAAGCGGTGGAAACCGTCGGCTAACCAATACTCAGAGCCATCATGGAACACATCGAGCGCGGGGAACTCGTCGCCCTCTTGCATCTGGCTTGCGTACTCTTCAACCTGGGATTGGGATAGCTGTGCACGAACCTGTGTACCGCCATCCGTGCGAATGGCTTTAATTGCAATTTTCATTTTTTATCTCCTAGCATGGAGGTCGAATCTTACATCAAAAAAAATTGATTGTGCAAATCATTTTTTTACCTTGATGTAACAATGTTACAGTCTCGGCGTCGAGAAAGCGCCAGACAATAGGATCCCCAAGGGGTGGTAGCCAGCACCACACTCTGCCCAGAAACCCTCACAAGGGGGAGACCTAGCAAACCCAGAAGGCAGCGATTCAACTCGCCATGGCCCTTGTACCACCCTTGTAGCCATGACTTCCCCTGATCCCTCGCTAACAGGCCAGGACGGCTACTACGGGGTGTGTGTAGTGCCGTGTCTTCACCTCCGAGCCACCGATACAAGTGCGCTGCTAACGAGCGGAGTCCGGTCGGAAATGAAAAAACCCCTTGCAAGAGACTTGGGCTTGACAGGCCAGCACCCGGACTAGGATGAAGTGCATACAAGCCTCTTGCGAGGGGTTCTTACCTAGTCCAAATGCCGGAGCGTCACTTCCGACCCTCATAGGATAGCACAGCTTGGAAAGAGTTTCCAAAAAAAATGACTCTAGTCCCATTTTTTTAACTCTCGGCTTATGAAATTAGGGGGGGGCCGATACCAGGCCCTTGGCCCGGCGTACCTTTGGCTGTATACGAGGGGAGACAACCAAAGACTACGAGCTATTTTCGGTCGCTGCGCCGACCCGGCCCCCAAACAAACTGTACCAAAAAAAACCCCCGGACAGGCCGGGGGCGGGGTTTTCCCTGTGACTCTGCTAGGAGAGGGAAAGCGTCGAGGAGAATCGACCCGGGGAATATAGCACGGAAAGGTATGTATACGTCAATAGGGGCTTATGAAATATGCACATGGTCATTTAAGAAGAGCCAGCCCACGGTTTTCCTATGGGCGTCTTCCCACATTTCCATCCTCTCGGCCCTGGAGAGGTCGGCGCCCTGGTCACAGCGGGTATGGCATCTGTAACACATGGCAGCAATCCTGAAGTCATGGGCCTTGATAGACCTGCCCTTCCCATCTCTAAGCTGGTTTGAGTGGGCGGCGACCACCGTGCCGTCCTCGATCCCGCAGACCTGGCAGGGGGCCTCCCGCAGCAGCTCCAGCAGCCTTTTGTTACGGTAGATCACCGAATCACATATTTCATGGGCTTATCGTTGATGGTTGAGATCTTACCCTCGGCGCTCAACTCTTTTAAGACCCGCAGCACGCTTGATTCAGACAAGATGTAATGCTTGGCCAGCCTTTTAACAGTGATCGGCGTTTTATGTAAAGTCATGTAGTCAAGTACACACTCTCTAACTGTTCTCATCTTGCGCCTTTTTCAAGGTATCAACTAATTTTTCTTGGTAATGCAAACCCTTCTGTGCTTCTTGTAGTCGTTCGTCCTTGTTGCCCATACGCATAAGATACTTTAGTGCCCCGCCGCGGTAGTAGCCAATTTTCTGTTCTAAAGGCCAGGTATCTACAACATCCCAGGGCTCAATGCCCATTTTCTTGTAGTGATCACCACCGAACTGTTTCTCACGTACTGGCACGGGATAAGGAACACCACTTACCCGCATGGTTTCGTCAATAATATCTTTGAGCGTTTCCGGTTTAGTCATGCAAACTCCTAATCAAGTGGCAGGTCTGAGACAACCTCTTGGAATTGCTTTTGAAATTCAAGAATAATCTCCCGCTGCGGCTTAGTAAGCTGTTGATATTTTAACGTACCTCGTATCAACTCCCTGGTTTGATGCAGGGCAATCTTATATTCAGTGCCTCGAAAGGCATCTTCAGCCTGGGAGCGTTCTTCATCAGTAAATTCAAACACTACTTTCATCTTCATTTCCCTATTGTCCACCAACTGGCTGTTTGTTGGCCCAGACTTCTAGGCAGGTCTGATCGAGCTCAAACGATACGGGGTTTGTTTTGAGGGCATCTCTTACACCACGTTTGTAGATGCTAATTAGTTCCTCGGCTCGTACGGCTTCGGTGTCTTCGGAAATGTACGGCTCACTCATCACGCGTTGCCACGCAAGCACCGTCAGTATCCCAACAACAAAGCCCAACAACCAATTGACGATCTGTCTCTCAGTCATGTGTTCTTCTCCTTTAGTTTGGCTTCAATTTGCACCCAACAGTCTTCTAAATCCTCAAGACCATTAACTGCTTGCTCAAATTCTTCTTTAGTCAGCCCAACCCATTCTTGACGCGAGTTCTCGACCGCCGCTTGAATTATCTTGATCTCTTCCTGCACGGTGTCGGCGAGGTAGATCGGCTTCAGCTTTCCGTCAAGGTCTTTGTTACTTCGCAAAGAGACCAAAAACTTTTCAATATCGATCATGTGTTCTTCTCCTTCAGCCTTGCCTCGGCAAACTTCATGCCTAGTACAAAGACCGTCTCGTCATCCTTCTTATAAAAATCTTCTTTAGTTAGCCCAACCCATTCACGCTTTGGCGGCTCCCATCCTTCACACTCGCAGACATACCTATCCTCACTGTGACTGGCGTTACGGTCAAACCCATGCGGTGCTCGTGGGTCTGTTTTGCAGGGTACTTCTGGGGTCACTTCAGGGGTTAGTGCTTGTCGTAGTGCATTGATTGCACCAACATCTTTCTTCTCTTTGCCAAAAATATCTTCCAAAGCCTCCAAGGCCATCTCTGCCGCTTGTCTTAAGTTCATGCCTCACCCTCAATTAGTAAAGTCTTTAACAAACCGGCGTGGTTGATAGAACTCAGCGATTAGTTGATTATTTTCTCCACGTGACTGACGTTCTGCGCTCCACTGCCAAACACGAAGCCGGTCATGCTCTGCGTCATAGTCCAGCGAATGTTCAGTTTCTTCATCGTCACAAAAATCAAAACAGTCGCCGGTACGGTCGTAAACGCTATACATGGCTTTCATTTCTCCTCCCTCACAACAACATCTTCTGCGGGCATCTCGATAGTCCATAGCGTGAAGCCACAGTTCTTACAGACTCTGCGACGCTTGGTCCATCGAGGGTTCTCGGGTAAGACCCTTGTCTCTTCAACCTTGGTTTTTGTCTGACAGTCTTGACATTTCATAGCCTCACACCCATAACTGTGTTACCCGTGTAGCGCATCCAGGCATGGTCAAACGCTATAGGCTTGCCTGTAGCCACAAAGGTGCAGCCCCAATTATGTCCACCAGCATCAGGGTCTTGAACCTTCTCTAGCTGGTCTAAACGCTGTAGGAGCCGCAGATGGTGATAGACGGCAGACAAAGTTATACCAAGATTATCTGCAATCTCTTTAGAAGTTCTTGGTTGTCTACAAGCCGCCAGAACCTTGTGATGCGTTTTAGTCAGCTTTGGGGGAACTTTTACCGGCGCTTCTTTGTAGCCGCAATTTGGGCATGTAATCATTTGTTCAGCTCCTTTTTAGGCACTTCATAAATTATTGACCTTTGTATACCCGCGCTCAGCAAACCCGACCTCCTCTTTGAGTACCCGAATACGACCTTGGGAATCTTTTAGCTGTTCTTTGAGCTTTTTATTTTCGGCTTTTAAATACTTAACTTCTTTTAACAAAGCGTCAAACTCAACAGCGTTAACCATGATTTGATTCATACAAGCTCCTTTCGTGCGTTATCACTCCGTATCCAATCATTCCCGACCTATCCTTGGCTGCCTCACCAGAACGGACCTCACCGTGCCTCATCGCAACCTTCCCCACCTTGACTGCCCTATCACACCGGACCAAGCCAACCCCCTCCTTTGCACACTTCCTGCCCCACCGCACCACTCCGAACCAAGCCGATCCCTACGATTCCTAACTGCCTCGACTTATCTCGCCCATCCACTCCACTCAACACCATGACTGCCTTATCGCACCACACTATGCCTCTTCAATAAAGTCCTTGCCGCTGCTGCCACTCCAAACCCTAGCTCATCCTTCGACACCCGTCCCATCCATGAATTGCCCGTCCTTTGCACATTTCCTGCGTTGCCATTTCGATCCCTAACTTGCCGATCCAGGCCGATCCGTTCCAGTGCAAACCTGCCCAACCAAGCCTCGCCAAACGAAACCTCTCGTGACCTAGACTGCCAGACCATAAGTCACCCCACCAGACCGCACCTGTTCTATCCGTTAAACTCCTCGACTGCCAAACCCCATCTTTCCGTACCAGATACACCCGTCCAATCCTCTGCACACTTCCTGCCTTGCCAAACCATACAAAACCCGACCAGTTCATTCCATTGCAAGCTTCCTGCCCAACCGGACCTTACCCGAACTCTAAACACCTTTGCAGTCCGAACCTGTACTGCCGTGCCCAACCAATACGCACCTATCCCATAACGACAACACCGAACCTTGACTGCGTTACCTAGCCATACAAAACCCGACCATTCCATTACATACCAGAACAGATCTTGACTGCCAAACCGCACCATATCCAACACAACCTATAACATCCGTGCCGCGACTGCCAAACCGCAACACACCGCAACTCACCGAACCTCTACGAACCGGTCCTTGACTGCCTCATCACACCGGACCTTTTCCCAACAGACCCGTCCTCGCCTTGACTGCGTGACCTCATCTTTCCAGTCCAATTTTCACCTTTCCATGCCTCGACTGCCTCACCCCACCAAACCATTCCCCACCAGTCCCGTATACACCCCACCAATCCTCGCCCGTACTGCCGTAAAAGAGGGGGGTGTAATGTAACCACCCCCCCAAATCCCTGTGGAAATCTTCACAAAAACACAAGGAAAATTGCAAACTTTTACTAAGCCATTACTTCTTCAAGACTGTTAAGTAGTGCGCTGACTTCGTCCTCCATGCCAAGAATCTCAGCGTGGGTTTTTGCTCGGTGTAGGTGAGCATAAGCCCGTTGGAACTCGTACCGGATTGAATCTTTGGCAAGATCTTTGTCTGTCTTTAACTTAGCCACAGATATGTAACCCTGCTGATCATTCGGTAGCCTTGGATCTCTAACGTAACTGACGGCGCTAATCGTCCGTGACTCAGTAACTATATTGATCTTGACACTTGTGATGATCTGCCTAGCTTGATCAACCCGGTAAGCATTACCCGCCTTAGAATTGTCCCATTCAAAAAGATGGTGCAATACGTTGTTGGGATCCTCAGCCGCTTTGATAACCAAGTCAGGGGTTATGCTCCCGTTCTCGTTGTAGATGCGACTAATCTCAGCGTCGATTTCTTTGCGTGATGGTTTCTTCATGCCGCCACCTTCATACCACGGCGCTTCGCCTCCGTCTCAAACCACTTGTAAAGATCTTCTGTCTCTTGGTCGTAAAAGGCGGGGTTCTCAAGAGCATGTTTCTGTGCTTGCCTGCCGCCTTTGGCGATAACCTCTAAGAACTCAGGATCATCAGCCGTGGTCAACTTGTAGCAACCAAAGTTACCTGAGCCTTTCTCTTGCCGCCAATCACCGACACCCGACACAATCCCTGCCGCCGCCAATAAGTTAGACACCGACTGCTGGTTGAGAATAGGCACCGTATAAGATATTGACAGACGGCACGCCCACTTGCGCATCACTGCTCGGGTTCGCACATCGGGGGTCTTATTAATATCCGCAGACCTCGTGACTGCCATCATCATCTCAGGCACACCATAGATGTGAGTGATCTGACCATCGACATACACCTGACGCTTGATCTGTGTTTTAGCAACCCCCGGCATATCAAGAGCCGCAGTCATCATGCCACCCTTAAACCCATTGGGTAGGATTGTGATGAGCGTTGGGTCCGACTCGTTATTGGTTGTGTAGGGGGAATTGCGATACTCCTCCATTGGGTTGTGCTTCAAGCTTTGCGCTTTCTCAGCCGCATTTTTGCGGGGGGCAGGGCACAACAATGTTTGAAGAACTTTCTGACTCATTCGGTTATGAATGAGTGGGGTTGTACCCAGCACGCAAAAGTTTAGCGTTTCACGCTTCTGCTCGGTTATAAAAATTTCTGTGTTAGTTTCTTTCTTTGTTGCCATTTTCACTCTCCTTAAAATAAGGGTTCTTCGGATGAAGATTTGCCCTTTACCTTCCTAACCTTCTCCTTATCTACATAAACATGATGCGGATAGGGCCAGCTACCAGATGAGGGAATACGAACCATGAGCCGATCACCCTCACCATCTAAAATTTTTTCCACGTAGCCAACTTCCCCAGTTTCGTAAATAACAACGGGGTCGTTTTCTTTAAGCATTTTTGCTTTCTTCCTGACAACGTCTTAGCAGATAAGACCTCGCAATTGACAAGGCACGGATACCGTCTTCAATGTTGTCAATCTCATCTTTAAGCATAGCGATGCGATCCACATGCTCATTTGGCATCACCTTACTCACCGGCTCGGGTTTTTTATTCGGTTCTTGTAGGGTTAACTTCCTTGTCACCAAGCCATTCTCTTTGGTCACTAAACCTTTCTTAACAAGATCAGCAACAATTTGGTACGTGTTCTTGACCTTGGTTTCGCGCATCAACTCCGCTTGTGTTTTAGGGCCGTTCCCCAACGCTTTCAAAAGCTTCATGTTGTTCGATAGTTTTCTTTGCATTTTCACTCTCCGTTTGTTTGACTAATTGCTGGTACTCGTCTTCGGTAAAGAAGACATAAAATACATTCTTAAGTTTCCGTTGACCTACACCATCGGCTTTTCCTTTCACATTAAGTAGTCTTAGTAACGCCAGCTTTTCTTCAAGCACTTTGGGAAACGGGGGAACTTCAAACTCCAAGTTAGACTGCGCTGAAAAGACCCACCCGTATTCCTCGTCCTCAGAATCATCAAAAGCCACCCTAAATCTGTAGAGCTTTTCCATTACTACTCCCGATTAGTACAACCATTTTATACTAATAACTAGGATTGTCAAGCTTTTCAAGAATGTAAAATTCATTCTCGTTTACCCTAAGACCAACCTCGTCAACCGGCTCGTTCGTGTTGACCATCTTGAGCAAGCCAATACTGGACAAGATATTTTCAGGAAGCATTTCAATTGCCTGGTACGCTTTCGGCGTGGCATCACCAGACTTAAAAGTAAAGTCATCGTAGGAAGTTTTCGGCAACTCTCCCGCAGTTACGTAAATCATGTTGGGAGTAAACACCACGTGGTAAGCCTTAAAATTAGCCTCGGTTCTACGCTTGTACTCAGCATAGATACCCTCAACTTCTTCAGCTAGCTTACGAAATGCGTTTGTCTTGAACTGCACACCGAGAGACTTTAGGTGCAACATCTCTTCGACAATCTCTTTACGACTCTCGATCTTTACGTTGTTGTATTCTTTCTTAGCGGCGTACACCCACTTGTCCATCGTGCTAGTAAAGTCATGCACGGTTTCACTACGCACCTCATTCAGCGAGTACGGGCGAACAAAATCCAGCATCGTCTTGAGTGCCTTGTCGATAGACTTTGATTCTTTA
>Ga0208303_1000558_pt1 | contig 15369 bp, 24 predicted proteins | sample CB_VirMetaG_2_FD_184537 | JGI IMG/M metagenome (GOLD analysis project Ga0208303, IMG submission 184537) | Freshwater to marine saline gradient viral communities from Chesapeake Bay - CB_1504_2 Viral MetaG (SPAdes) (version 4) | ecosystem: Environmental > Aquatic > Marine > Coastal | place: USA... | reverse complement strand
ACAATACTATGTCTAAAAAATATACATCAGGGTATCCCTCATCTTCTCTTTCAGAAGCTTCCCCCTGTTCTGTGGTTGCACCGCATTTAGGACAATTCATTGTTTACACTTGTGATCTCTATGACAGGTATCACAAAACTCCCCCCTGCATTTAACACAATCTGCTAACATTCCCGGTCTATATCCTGCACCGCACTCGTCACATTGAATATTATTCATAATTCTGCCTCACAGTTTTTACATTTTAAATTTCCAAAATGATTGTCTTCATTACATTTTTGACACGTTAAACGCTTAGTCATAATAAGTTTAAATATTTGCTATAATATTAATGTTTATGGAAACAGTTAAAGATCCACATGAAGATCAATGGAGAAAATTGTTTGAATTATATACCCAAAAATCTACTTCAGAAGGCGATATATATGATAGACGAGCAGAATCCTGTAGAACACTCCTAGATAAGTATTGCTAAATTTAAATAGACCGATACATTTATTAGGTTACATTGATTTCAAATGACGAATTTCATCGTTCTATAACTGAACAGATTAATAACATATTTAGAGTTATGAATAAACTCCACACAGAAACTACAGAAGAAATAGAGGATTTGAAGAAAGAAGTCAATGATCTAAAGTCTTCATATAATAGCCATGTGGCAGTTGCAGATGCAATAAAGGAAATAAAGACTAAAAACAAAATGTCACAAAAGCAAAAAATTGCTATAGTCTTTGGGGTAGTTCCAATAATCTTAACAATATATACATTATTTATGAATCGTTAATAATCCATTCACTTAAAGTCCAAAACAACTGTTCAACAAACCATTCTTCCTGTTCAACATTTGATATTAAACTTAAACCACACATTGACAATGCCTGATGCACACTTTCTTCAATGGAAGTGTTGATTAAATCTGCCTCACTAATATGATGATGTAATGTTACCCATGTTTGTCTTGATTCTTCATAGCATACTCCCTTTTCGTCAGAATCTTCCCGATTTATGAACCTGAAATTCTGCGGTTTCCATTTTTTCATAAAAATTAAAGGATTTACAATAATTTAAAGATTGTAGATCACGACTATGATCATGATCATACTATACTTATATACTATGAGCCTAAAAACTATGATCATATACTCATATAAAGTATGATCATATAGTCATATTTTAAAAAATTTAAAATATTTAGCTCATTAAATTAATTTTTTAAGCGACTCGTCTAATATAAGTCTTATGTAGATACTTTAGTCTTTTTTCAAGAAAGTATGATCATGATCATGATCATAGTAGTCTTTATAACAAAGTCTATCTTGTTATTATTATGGTAATTATCAACCCGCATATCAAAAAACAATTACAGGATTTAAAAAAAATACCTTACAACTCAATAAAAAGTGCATCAGCAGTAATTGTAGATATGCCAATAGGTCAGATGAAATCACATGATTTGGGTAGAGCATTATATGTTGTAACAAATGCCTTTACTGAACTTACACATAAACAGCAGGTCATAGTTAAAGTAATTAAGCAATCTCAAGAAGATATAAAAAAAGCCATTGAAAATAAAGACTTTACTAAAGAAGAATTAATTGATGAGATTAGGAAGATTGCTCTCGATCCTGCTGATGAAACACATTCTTCAGATTCCGATTCTTCTCAGGAAAAGGAATAGCAACACCCTTCCTTGCAATATAATAAGTTCCTTTTCTATTTCGTTTTCCATGATATGCACCAATGGCATAATTGTAATCAATGTCAAATTGTTCAACAATTACTTTAGGTTCATCATCTGATATGGTGTAAACTGTAGCAGTTGCCATAGAGTTAAATAGTGTTTGTGATATTAAAGAATTGTGGACATAACTAAACTGAAAGGTATTGGAGATGGAACAGCAAAAAAATTTGAAAAGAATGGAATTACTACAGTAGAGCAATTATTTGTTATTCCCCCACCCAAAGTTGCAGAAATGTTAGGCATAGATAATACTTCTGCTATGGAATTATTTAAAAAGGCAAGAGAAAAATATGACGATTCACCCGTATTTCAATCAGGTCTAGATGCTAAAAAAGAAGATGAGATTTTGGAAAAAGTTTCAACTGGCACAAAAGCATTAGACAAATTATTTACAGGTGGAATAGAATGTGGTGCTACAACTGAAATTTATGGGGAGTTTGGTTGTGGCAAAACACAATTCTGTCACACTATGGCAGTAAGGGTTCAACTACCAAAAGACAAAGGCGGTCTTGAGGGAAAATGTGTTTGGATAGATTCAGAGGGAACATTTGAGCCAACAAGAATAGAAAGTATTGCAAAATCTTTAGAGTTAGATGAAAGTGAAACACTTGAAAATATAATTAGAGCAAAGGCATATAATTCAGCAGATCAATATTTAATTTTACAAGAACTTGAGAAACTATTAGTTGAAGATAAGGAAATAAAACTCATTGTGATTGATAGTGCAACAGGATTGTTTAGACAGGACTTTAGCGGCAGAGCCATGCTATCTGAAAGACAAAAATATATGGATGAGTTTTTGACTATGGCTTCCAACATGGCTAATTTTCATAATATAGCAATTATATGGACTAATCAGGTAATGATTAATCCCGGAGTTTTCTATGGAGATCCTGTAACAGCAATCGGGGGAACAGTTCTTGCACACAAGTCAACATACAGGGTATATTTCAAAAAGTCAGGTGCATACAGAATGGGTAAAATGGTAGACAGTCCTAAGCACGGTCAAATTGAAGTAATGTTTGGTCTAAGTGAGGCAGGAGTAGTTGATCAAGAGGTTGCAGAGGAACTAGAGAAGAAAAGAAAGGCAGATAAGGCAAAAGCAAAGAAAGCAGAAAAAGAAGAAACTGTTATATAAGGTATTCTAAAGAATATATACAATGAAATGTGAAGCTTGTAAAAAAGGTGACCTAATACATACAGATTTTGTCTATGAAGGGGAAGATTTGTTGGTTTGTAGTAACGAAGATTGTGAAGAAGAATACGTTTAAAATCTTTAAATACTTTGGCACACTTTGGTAGAATATGGGGTTATTTGACAAGATTAGGGATAATATAGATCCTAGAAACTACCGTGTGGTAGAAAAAGACGACTATAATCGTGTTACCCAAGACCATTATGATATGAGAAAAGCCATAAATGACGAGTATTTACACTCAAATTCTAGGGCTAGTACACCATATCCGTTTCTAGATACACCAGATGGCAGTAAAATTCCAATGTGGCGTATGTCACCAAACAGAATGTATGAATTAGCAGATTATGTAGGGGATTTAAGAGCAGTTATTGAAACTATACAAAGAGAAATGTTTAGGAACGGTTTGCAAGTATTACCACGATTTGAACACAAATGTCTTGTTTGTTTGAAGGAATACGAGCAAAAACCACTAAAAGACTATGTTCCAATTAGTGATTTAGGAAACAAAGGTAAAAAAGAAAAACTACAATGTAGTGCTTGTGGTAATGACAATCCTCGTAAATGGTCAAAACCAGATCCAAAAAATAGACAGGTATTACAAACACTTTTAGATAAAAGAGTAAATAACAACCAGCAATCTCTTAAACTTGTTGCAAGACAGGCAGAAAGAGATTTAGATATTATAGATGGTTGCTATGTTTTAGTGTCAAGACAATGGAAATTAAAGACATTTGCCAATCCTGATCCTGAAACAGGTGCAACAAAACAGGCACTTTCCAGCATACATGAGAGTAAAATAGATGAAATTATTAGAATACACCCTATCCAATGCAGTATAATTGCAAGTGATGAGGCAACTTTGGGAGTAGGTGCAGATGGAAAACCACGATATATATGCCCACAATATGAGCATAGAGATTCTGTATTAGAAACACCCGTATGTCCTAAATGTGGTTGTGAATGTTTTAACGCATTTTTAGAAACCAACAGCGTTCCTTACGGTGTACCACTTAGTAGTCCTAAAAAGATGTACTATGCACAAAGAGAAATAGTATGGATTCCGGGAAAATATTATCCTGATGTATTGTATGGTAATTCACCAATTCAATCAGTATGGAAAAAAGTTCTATCCCTTATGTTCCAAGATGAATATATGTGGAAATACTTTGACAAGGATAGACCACCAAAATCTTTGCTTGTGATGGGAAGTAGAAATGCAGAATCAGTACAATCATTCATGGAAAAGCAACGTCAAGGTGCAAGACAAGATCCATATATGCCTAGACCAATTCTTCTTAATACGGAAAACGTAGGTCAGTCACTTCAGTATATTGACCTTACTCCAAACTTTAAAGAGTTGGAATTGAGTGATCTTAGAAAAGAACTAAGACAAATTATCTCAACTGTGTATGGTGTTCAACCTTTGTTCTATGGTGAACAGGCTAAAGCAGGTCTAGGAAACGAGGCACTTCAAGTTACACTTACAAACAGAACTATCAAATGGTTTCAAAGATTTTTGAATGAAAATTTCTTTAATGAAATTACTGACATAATGGAAATATATGATTGGAAAATTGAATTGGTAACAAGTGAAGAAATTGATGAACTCAGAGAAGAACAAGTCAGAGGACAAAAAATTGACAATACAGTAAAATTATATGGAATGGGCTTTGACGTAGCATTTGACGGTGAGAACAATATACTCATATCACAATTCCCAAATCCTGAAAAACAACAGGCTATGATGGGTGGCGGGGTAGGTCAAAATGAGGGAGAAGGAAACAATGATAAAACTAAATCCTCTGCACCAAAAAAAGAAGGAGAAGCACAGAATTTTGACGGTGAACCAAAGATTGCAAGACCAAGTGATGAAGGCGGTACTGGCGATGGAAGCCCTGCAAGTGGAACGGGAACAACATTGAGTAACAAAGGTATGACTAAAAAACAATGGGATAAGTTTCTAAAAACTTTAGAAGAATGAACGAAGATACTGAACTAGCAAAAAATATTATATCATATATGGCTAATATGCCTCATTTAACTGCTTATGACATAGTAAAACATTTTGAATCTCTTGGAGTGTCGCCTGAGAAAGTCTTATATATATTAAAAGAGTTAGATAATTGAAATGGGAGATTCAGATAAAAGATTTGGATGGACAGAAGACGGTTTAGATGCAAAAGATAGAATACAAAAAAATGATTTAAAAGAACGTGCAGGTAAGGAAAACCAACACACACGAAACCTAAGAGAAAGAGTTCAAGAAGATGAACACACTAGAATTAACAATTATAGTGAGGGTTATTGTTACGGTTGCAGTAAGGTAGACAAAGTTATATCAACTCTGATATATATGTGCGGGGAATGTATGGAAAAACGTGGAACAGAGGGATTGATGTGTTTGCTTACAAAAAAACACAATTATGAACTATGTGACATACACGCAGGATGGGAATTTGATGATGTATGGCAAATCAACTGTTCAATGTGTGACTCTTGTATGCGTAGATTACATAAAGTTCACAATGCTTATAGAGCAAAAGGGGGTAGAAAAAATGCTCCTGATGAAATTATGAAAAGAAAATACTATGCAAGAAATCCCGGAGAAGAATTTGGTACAGGAATAAGTAGAGATCAAACAAGAGATCAATCATTCAGATTGGGATAATTCTTTTTCTTTTTGGTCTATTTGTAACTCTAAATCTGCAATTTTACTTAGTTGTTCAGCAGTTGATGGCTCATCAAAATCTTCTTCCCAATGAAATTTAATCTTTTGTGTGTTGTAATCTATGATCAAATGTATTGAGTTATTTCCAAAATCATAATACCATTCTCCCATTATTGTCATTTTTTTTGCAGGTAACGCTGTTCCATAATAGATACATTTTTTGGCAAATGTTGGTTTAGTCCACGGTAATATTGACTTTCTTACCTCAACTCTTTTCTCTTTTGGGTTGTAAAAAAAGTTAGTTCTAGACACATGGACAGGCTCTTTTTTAAATCTAGTAGCATTTGTAGTGCCTACTCCCGGATGTATATGCACATATCGCTTCTGTAAATTAACATTGTCTTGCATATATTGCATATCAGTATAGAACCAAAATGAACGATTTTCGGGTATATCTATTGATTTAACCTCTAATCTACTATTAATTGAGCCTGAAAATGGATTTCTTTTATTAAATGTATATACGTTATCGTAGACGTAAAAGTCCATAACTTAGTCTTAATCAACACCTTTATATAATCGTTTCTTTGCCCTTTTATTATGTCAATCATAAAAAGACAAGATATTGCAATATCAGTAGTTGCACTTTCATTGTTCTCAGCAATACTATTTGTTGGCTGGGGAGCAGTAAAAGGGCTATTATTTGATTCCACCGTGCAAATGTCATCAGAACAATATGGAGCAATCTTTACCTTTGTATTTGGTATTTTGATTGGTTCAGCACTTACATACCTAGGTATTCGTGCAGGACAAAACGGTTCTACGACCATCTCACAGTCATAGAACAACCCAATTTTTATATACTATAACTCTTTTTTTATATACATGACAGAATATGTTGAATTTTCTGATTTTGTAACAAAAGGCTTAACTGTTGATACAGCGGATCAACGCAGAATATTCAAAGGTCATATAACTGCTGAAATCATAGATAGGCAACAAGAGTTCATTTTTGTCAAAGAAGTTATGAAAATTATGGAAGCATTTATGGAAGTAAATCCAGTTATATCAGATTATCACAGCAATAGAATGGTCGGCAAGGTATTGAGTTATGAACAATCAGAATACAAAGGTGTTGCAACCGTGTTAATTACAGGCGAAGTTTATAAAAAAGACGGTATTACATTGTATGACAAAATTTGGGATAAGGTTGTAAAAGGAGAATATTCAGGACTATCTATGGGCGGTGCAAGTAAAGAAAGAGAGCCAATTCAAAAAGATGGCAAAATGGCATTGGAATTAAGAAAATTAGAGTTATATGAAATTGCATTATGTGATACTCCAGCAAACCCATTTGCAGTAGTAGAATCTGTAAACAAGTTTGCAAAAGCAAATGGAATAGAAAAAATGGTAAAAGATTTCAACGGTAGAGAACAGATAAGATGTACTAGTTTAGGTTGTAAATTTGAGAAATTTGACGTAGAACAATTCATTGATAAGTCAAATGGGGAAGATATTAACGTTGATGTAGATGTTGATAATCATCAATATTCTTGTGATGACGATTCAAATATATGTAAATCATGCGGTAAATCTGAAAAAGAACATGGAATGGAACAATTTGACAAACCAAAAGAAGTAGAAAAATTAAATAATCAAAATTTAGTTAATCGAGCAGCTGAAACTAGAGCAGAAAATGTAGGGGAAGCAACAGGTAGTCCAAAAGAAACAAATGATTTAATGGCTAGTATTCCAAAAATACCTGCTCATGTTAAAAAAGATCACATACCAAGTACACCAAAAGATGATGATTATTTGGAAGAAGCACAAAACAAACAGGATAAAATTAACGGTAAAGAAATTACAAAAGATCAACCAATAGGCGATATAAATGCTAAAGGTGAGTTCCCTTTAAAACCAAGAACAAAACCAAACACAATGACAGATTCTAACGGTAATGTAAACAAGTTTGAAGCTCCAAGTGCATTAGCAGGATCTAAAAAACAATCAAAAATAGAGGGTAATATGGTACATGAAACAAGTGAAAGACGAGTAAAAGACCTTACTAAAATAGAAACACCTGTTGAATTAATATTGAAATTTGGGGTATCTGTTGTAAAAGAAGCATTAGAAGAAGCAGAAACCATACAATATCTAAAAACATTACATAAAAAATATCAACAATAGGTTTACAATTCATTCTAGTTTTAACAATTATATTTATATACTATAAAAAATTTGGTATAGTACAACATGACTACAGAAGAACAAACCACAGAAACACAAGTTTCTGAAGTTCAAAAATCAGATGATGTTGACACTTCAGTCACATCTATTCTTGCACAATTAGTCAAAGCACAAGAATCTAGAATCGATTCTTTCGAGAAAAGATTTGATGGTCTTGAAACCTTGATTAAAGAGCAGAATAAAAACCCTGTTGATCAAGGTGTAGAGGATGATACTCAAGCTCCGGCTGTATCAAGTCCTAACGATGTCGGTGATCCTGACAAATTAGGAAATACCTATGCACCATCTCCAAAAGATCAAGCTTCTATTGTTCCACCTCAAAAAGGTGAGTCACCAAAAACCGATGCTCCTAGTCTAACTATGGGTAAGGCAGATGATGAAGACAAAAAAGAAGAAGATAAAGAGGAAGTTGAGAAAACAGAAGATCATGATGAAGACAAAAAAGAAGATGTTAAAAAATCTGAAAGTTCTGAATACGAAATTGTAAAAACGGTTAGACCACTTTTGAAATCAAGAGGGGAAGAAGAAACAGCCACACCAACAGGATACCAAATCCTTAAAGCTATCTCTAGCGGTTGGAATGGTCAAACTTCAAGTGCAGAAGATGCACTCGTTATAGCATATAACAAACTAGAATCAGGAGAGTTCGGTAACGGACTTCCGGGTGGATACTAAAATGTCTACTTATCTAGGACTACGTTCTATTGATGAACTAGTAAATTATACCTATAACAGAACTCCTGACGAGATTTTAAAAGCAGGTTTCAGTACAACAGATCCCGGAACAGGTGGCAACTATAACCCACTATTCGGTGCTATGGCATGGGCAAACTTCAATATGGAAGCAAACATATTTGCAGCTCTACCAAAGTACGTTTGGGATTTCTCTGGATGGCGTATCTTCCAATCCAAAGCTCCAAATCTAACATCTGTCGCAGGTGCAAGAGATGGACTCGGTGGAACTATCGAAGGTGGAGCTATCGCTGGTGCAGTAAAGCCAGTAGTCCAAGAGATTACCTGTAAACCAAAAACCTTACAATATGTATTCGAAGCCTCTGAGTTATTGGAACAATTAGTAGACAATTCTAGAGATGATAACTACGGTAGCCTCGCACAACAAAGAGTTTACGCAAGTGATCAATTCAAAGAAAGAGTCAATCAAATGCTTACTGCAATTCCTACTGACGTAGTTGCAACCAACGCACTTGAAAGACTAAACCTTGAATCTTTAGATGTCATTGTTGCTTCACACGCTGAACAACAATTCGAAGCACACGCAAATCTTACCGACCTTTATAACCCTTGGAAGGGTGCTAACGGTGCAGGTGTAGATAGAAATGCAGGTGCAGGTACTTGGGATTCCACGGTAAAATCACCTTCAGGTACTCTAGGTACAGCAGATGTCTTGACAGATGCAGTATTAAGAGATACACTTGCAGATATTAGAATTGCCGCTGGAAAAGAGCCAACTGTAATGATTGGTGGACAGGACACATACTCCGAAGTTCAATCAATCTACATGAACGCTTACCGTATCCAAAACACAGCCGACTTGAGAACAGAATTTAGTGTTGGTGTCAACGGTGTTGATACCTTTACTGGAACAGGTGCAGGATTACATATATCCACAATATATGGACTTCCATTCATTCCTTCAAAGGATACCACCCAATCAGCAGAGGGATCAGTAGATGACTTGTTCATCTTAAACACTAGTGCAGATAAAAATGCTCCAAACAAACCATTGTTAGGTATGCAAGTACTCAAACCAATAGTTTATTACGAAGCAGGAAAACGACAACAAGGTTATCCATTCATTAACGAAGCTTTCACAGATAGAGCTTTGTATAATATGCTTGGTGAAACAACTTGTAGAAACTTCAAAGCACAAGCCAAGATTAGAGATATTGCTTCAGGAATCTAGGAAAACTAGAACTTTTTTTTATTTTTTTAAATTAATTTTAAAAAATTTTCTATATGGAATAAGAATTATATATCTATATATAATAATATTTATATATTAGTAAAATGTAAAAACATTACTATGGCAGTAACTATTACAACAAACGCCAAATATCAGCACTTAAATGCAGATAGATCCCACACCATTAAACCGGGCGGGGTAGGCGTAGAAAAAGAGATGGTTTGTGATATTGCAATTACTGGAACAGGACAATTTGCAAGTGGTTTAGTTACTTGTGATTTTACACAAGTAGGCTTTAAACAAGTCTATTCATGTATTATTGAACAAACTAATGACTTTGCATTGAATACTTATCAGTTCGTAGAAGCAGCTAATTCAGCTGCCGCTACAGCAAAAATCAACGGTAGAGTAAGAACTACAAGTGCAAATGTAGCTGCAAACAATACCTGTACTATGACCGTCATTATTCGTGGTGTGTAAGGGAAACCTTATATAACACTCTTTTTTATATTCTATATAATGGCACGAAATGCTCGTAAATTAGTAACTGCTGATGGAATAGTAGTTAATAGATCAGGTAAATTAAAATCTATAATCCCTGCAACAGCAGGAACAGGTAGTGTTATATTTTATAATGGTGCAAATAATGCCGCACCAGAAATATATAGACTTGTAGCAGGAACAGGAGTTCATATCAATTTAGAATTAAACTTTACAAAACTTTTTGCTGATGTCACAGGCACTTTAAGCCTTAATGTACTTTACGAATAATTTAAATATCATTAACTCAAGGCTTATATATGGTTAGGACACCTGCTTATTGCACAGCTACTAATATATCTGACTGGCTTAGAATACCTATTAACCCTAATACTGATCCAAATACTTCAATGATTAATGAAAATATAATGGACAACGAGGACAGAATTGACAGATTAACAGGTCATACATGGCTTGAAAATAAACAAGTAACAGAAGAATTTAGTGTAAACAAGTTATATGATTGGGGTAGAGGTATGCCTTTGTTCCCAAGAAAAAGAAATCTTAGGTCATTTGATTCCACAAAAGGGGATAAGTTTGAGATTTGGGATGGCGGTCAATGGGCAGATGAAACACCAACAAGTAACGGTGTAAATGAAGATCAAATTATATATTTCCAAGAAATTAAGGGTATCATATATTTAAGAGGTTATCTGTTCACAATACTTAGAACCAATAGATTCAGGGTAACTTACAGATACGGGGGAGATAATGAGGGCATTAAAGACGTTGCAGAACCAATACCAAGAGATATTCAAAAAGCCTGTAAACTAATGACCTGTCTTGATATATTGTCAACTGATTTCCAAATGTCACAAATTGCTTACGGTGGGGAAGGTAACATTGATAAAAACAAAGTAATGGATAGATGGCAAAAAGAAATTGATCAAATAATATGGAGTAGAAGCGAAATAACTTCTACATGGTGATATGGCTATACCACTTGCTATAGCAGCTTTTGTAGGTAGGGGTGCTTTAATGGCAGTAAGACTTGCTTCAATGGCAGCTAGAACTGCATCTCAAGCAGCTAAACAAGGAGCTAAAGCAGGTAAAAAAGCAAATCAAAAAGCTAAACAAGCAGGTAGGGCATATCAACAAGCAGGAAATCAACAACAAGAATATAGAGATGAAACTAATTTTAAAGAACAAACTATTTTTCAAACAAAAAAAGATAAAGAAGAAGCACATCAATCTAATTTAAAAGAGATTAACAGAATGACAGATGATATACAAAAAGAACTAATACAAAAAATACAAAAACAGATTGGAATGGATGATATAACGTTTACAGGTAATCTTAGAAAAAATATAAAAGGTGGATTTTGGGGTTCTTTTAAAACTGTTGAAGCAGATACTCCTTATGCCTATTTTGTAGAATTTGGTCTTCCACCGGGAAAATGGGTTAATTTTGATGCACTTCGATTATGGGTAGAAGGAAAATTAGGAATAAGTGAAGAAGAAGAATTAAACTCTGTAACATGGAAAATATTAAGAAAAATTAATAATAAAGGTATTAAGCCAAAAAGATTTATGAAAAAAGGTATAAAAGCCCTTATTGCTAAACGAGGTGTTATATCAACAAGAGGTAAATCAAGTGGAAGAAAGCAAAAAAGTGCTATTGGAAAGTTCTTTAGTAAGGTGTCTAAATTGAGTAAAACAATAAATAAATATGTAAAGAAAGCAGATAAGTTCATGGGAAAGGTAGGTAATATTAAATGACAGATGGATTTATAGGCTTAAATTTTGCTAATGATATAATTACATTACTTAATGGTAAGTGGAAGGCTAGTGGTGGAGCAAAACCACTATTTCAAACACAATGGAATATGAAAAATGTGGGGTTAGGCAGTAGAAATTATAATCAAGTAATTATAAGCATAGATGCTGAAAACCCACAGATATATAGTATGATGCAAGGTGATGCAACAGATGCTACCAAATTTACTTATGATTGGCTTCACGATGTTTCCATATCCATAGACGTTAGAACTAGTGAATCAGAATTAAGGGTAATGCAATTAGTTAATGAAATAATGAGAATATTAAAAACTAACGTTGTTCCTACCATAAATAATCGTACATATATACAAATGTTACCAGAAGGCATAACTTCATTGAATGAAGAATACAGAAACTTATATCGTTACCTGATAAGCGTGAGTGCTATAAAATTGAATCCATAATTCTTAAATACTATCTAATAAGTGTTTATACATGGTTAGTAGTGCTAGTAGTGCATACGTTATTAGATCTTTTGAAAACACCTTTAAATCAGGTGGAACGGTAGAACATTCTTTTGGGTTTGACTCCAAAATATCAGGACTTGAATGGTCTAATAATCAAGTTTCACTTCCTCAATTATATACGCCTGAAGTAGAAGCATTTCTTTACGGAAAAAATGCTGGTGCTTGTACTATTGAATATACTTTAGGAAATGCTTACTTTTTAACCGGCTTATTTAACAACCCTGTAACACAAGATAATACAACTAATAATACACAAGTAAAAAGAATTTGGAAAAGTGATCCAACACTTAATGCAAATATAAGAACAGCAAAATCACAACATTTAGAATTTGGAGCTGCTTTAACGGGGGAAAATGTTGTAAGAAATGCTAAAGGATGTATAGTTGAAAGTGTTAATTTAAAAACATCTATTGATAATCCAGTTTCCGTTACAGAAAGTTTTGTATGGGGAAAAGAAGATGCAATTAGTACAAGTTTAGATTCAACAGTACCAAACAATGCTTCTTTTACTGCTATGAATTTTGTTCATTCAACTGTAGAAATGCCTAATGGATCAACTTTATCTAAAGTACAAGATTTAGACTTGACAATAAATAGAAATCAAAAATTATTATATTCACTCGGAAGTCCAGATGCATCAGCTGCATATCCTCAGTTATTAGAAATGACAGGTAAAGTTACTATGGCATTTGAGAACGCTGATATTTTAGACATTGTAGTTGCTAGAGGAGAAATAGCAAGTTTTGAAGTTACAATTACAAACGGTTTAACTAATGCCGCTGAAAGAAGTTTGACATTATTGTTTTCAGGTATTGGTCTTTCAAAACATGGAACACCTACAGTTGCTCCCGGTGATTTGATAACTCAAGAATTTGACTTTACCTGTAGAAGTATAGTTGCAACAGCAGTTGATGCTACTGCAATATTTAACTGGACATAGATAGACTTATATAATTATCAAATTAATATCAATTATATGAAATTACATAAAGTAACTTTACCAATAGATGATAAAAATATTGAAATTCAATTTGCAGATGATATTCCGTGGGGAGAATTTCAAACAATAGTTAAAGAATCTAGTAAAGACGGTTCATTAGATTTTAATCAGTTTGCAGATAGATTATTACGAATTGCAGTTAAAAGTGAATCATTTGATTTCCTAAATCAAACAGAGGTAAAGAAGGTCGGAGCAAAGGAGATGACCGCCATTATTGGCAAAATGCTAGAGATACTCCCTTTAGGGATTTATATGAACAATCTAGGGATGGGAAGTGGGGGAAGCTTGGACAAGATTCTAGACCAGAAGCAATAGTAAATTACGTTTACGCTGTTTGTGCATTATTATTTAAATGGGATAAAGAGCAGGTTGACAGGCAACCTACACAATATTTGATTAATACAATTTCTATAAATATAGAGTTAATAAGTAATATGTTCGATAATTTAGGCGTTAAACAAACATGGTTAAATGATACTCCACTAAAAAGTTAGTTATATTTAAATAGATAGGTTAATTTTATATATCATGGGTGAGCAATATACTCTAAAAGTTGTAATAGATGACTCAAAAATAAGAGAATTAGAATCACGATTAAATAAACTAGGTGGTGGATTATCTGGTGGTAGTTCCGGTGGTTCAGCAGGTGGGGGAATTACTGGAATGTTAGGTAAATTAGGTGGTGCAGGTGGTGCAGGTGGTGCATCTGGTATGATGAAAAATATGGCTAAATTAGGCGGTATAGCTATCGGTATAATTGGTATTCAAAAAATGATGAAACAAATAACAGGTTTAATGATACAATCATCCCCAATGTTACAAGCTATGATGAAATTATTTAATACAACTGTAATGATGATACTTAGACCTTTTGGAGATTTTATAGGATTTTTCCTAAGACCAATAATGATATATTTATTAAGAAATATAGCTTTACCAATGTATCAATTATTAGCTCCACCTTTAAGACAATGGGGATCTACTATAGGAAATGTGTTAGTAGATTTTTTAAAAGATCCTATTGGTTCACTTACACAATGGTTCATAAGTTGGAATTGGTTTGATGGAATAGGTCTTAATAAAATTTTAGGCGGTTTAACTCTTATTGAAGATGTTCTTAAATTATTTAATATTGATCTTAGCGGTGTAAGTTTAGCATTATCAGAAACATTTACAACTGCGTTAGATACTATAACTACCACATTGACAACAGCATGGGATGGAGTAACAGGTTTCTTTACAGGTGCAAAAACTTTCATAGATGCAACATTACAACCTGCATGGGATGGATTAACAGCTTTCTTTACTTCAATTACTGATGCTTTTAGTAACTTTGTAGAATGGTTAAAAAATATACCAATTTTAGGTAATTGGTTATTTGGTGGTGGCGATGATAGTGGAAGTACAACTGTACCGGATAGTGGAGTAGGTGGTAATAATAGAGGTGCTGATAGAGGATTTAATAGTTCTAGTTCATCACAAACAATAGTGCTTATAGAAGGTGGTTTACAACTTCCGGGAAGTGTTAATGATATATCACCAGAAGTATTAGATACAATAGAAAGAGTAGGTAGAAATACGAGGTATGGATAATGGCAGGATATAGAATAGAAGTTAGAAAATTGAATACTGCTGGAACGGTTATTATAACTTATCAAATACCTGTATTTGATAATTTTAATTTTAGTATAAATTCCCCTGTAACACCAACACCTTTACCAGAAGAAGATTCTGAAGAACAAATATTGGTAAAAATAGAAGGTAACTCTACTACTGTAAACTTAACATGGAAACTGATAAA
>Ga0208303_1000556_pt1 | contig 15435 bp, 14 predicted proteins | sample CB_VirMetaG_2_FD_184537 | JGI IMG/M metagenome (GOLD analysis project Ga0208303, IMG submission 184537) | Freshwater to marine saline gradient viral communities from Chesapeake Bay - CB_1504_2 Viral MetaG (SPAdes) (version 4) | ecosystem: Environmental > Aquatic > Marine > Coastal | place: USA... | reverse complement strand
TATGGCATTGACACCAGTGAGGCGGAAACCCCGTCATATGACATGGAGGACGGTATTTATGAATTTACTGTCGGAGATGTCTACGTCAAGCAGGGAAGCGAACGATTCCCTGACCGTTCATGGGTCATCATCGAATACTTGGTAGGCGATGAAGGCAAGAAGCAGAGCGAACTGTTCGAGCTTCCCGCCGACCCAGAGAACCTCACTGACCGTGAGCGTCAGAAGTTGGGCTACTATGTGGCCCGTCTGATGGACCTCGGTGTTGACCGCGCAGCAGTCAACGACGTAGACCGTGAAGACCTTATCGGACTTCGCGGAACCCTCCAGCTTTACAGCTCCGCTGGTAAGGGAGCAAACGCTGGTAAGATGTTCCAGAACGTGAAGAACGTCAAAATTGCAAAAGCTTCTGAGGCTCCCCAGCCAGCCCAGAAGAAAGCCCGTCAGACCGCAGCTAGTAATCCCTTCGCATAACTAGCTTGATGGGCACCGTGGCCCCGGAGTTTTCACCTCTCTTTCCTCCGGGGCCACACTCTAAACTTAAGGACGATATAAATGGACGCGACCACAGAACTCCGTGAGTTCTACAATTACATCTGGGGTGAAGAGGCTGTTACTGAAACACCCACGTTTGTCTACCTCCCTGTCGAGCACGAGAGCAAATGGACTCCGTACATGTTCGAGTGGCCCAGGCAACGTGAAGGTGTCATCCGACACACTCTCAAGTGGTCAGCGATTCAAGCAAACGTTTTCTACTCACCCGCCTTGTTCAAAGCGGCTAACCCTGCCAAAGACAACGTGTTGGGTAGTTGGATGTTGTGGGTAGACTTCGACGGTAACGCCCCACAAGAGTGGGACCAAGAGGCTGAGGAGGGGAAAATGTTTGTGCCTCCACCGACACTGATTGTTCAGTCGTCGATTGAGGGGCACGAGCATTGTTACTGGAAGTTAGATAAGTTCGTTGACGACATTGAAATGCTGGAAGATAGAAACAGGGCACTTGCTTACGTGATGCATGCGGATACATCAGGCTGGGACGCAGACCAAATACTACGACCCATTCGTACCACTAATCACAAACGGAATATGCCCGTCATTGTGAAGGAGTGGGAACGTGAAGACCGAGTATAGTCTCGACGACTTTGCTCACATAGCTGCTGCCAGAAAGATTGTTAGCACCGATTTGGTGCTGGGAGATTTGCCTTCTGTCGAGGATGTGAAGGCGTTAGCTACGTGGACACCAGAGTTCCTGGAGAAGTTCAACAGGGACCATAAGTATTTTGCTGGACCGCCGAAGCGGGACCGCTCTGCGGCGATGTCGGAGCTGGCCCACATGGGTGCCGAGTTGGGTTGGTCGGACGAAAATATAGCTTCTGTACTATATGACGCCGATGACCGTTGGGGTAAGTACAAGTACCGTCGTGACCGTGACCGGCGCATCACAGACTTTGTTAACAGGGCACGACAAAAGCATGGTTACAACGCTTTGGAGAACGTTGACCTGACGAAGATGATTCAGTCAGCGAACCAGACAACCCCGGTGATGGGTGAGTCGAAGCTCATCTATGGGTACCAGGATTTCGTGGATGCTGAGTTCAAGATTGAATGGATACTGAACGGGCTCCTAGCCCAAGGAGGCTTCGGACTTATCACAGGGTACCCAGGTACTGGTAAGACCCAGTTTTCTATCGCTCTCGGGGCGCACATGGCCTTAGGGGACAAGAAGTTCCTGACCTGGGACAACGTGGCTGGCAATAAAAAGGTTTTATTTCTGTCGTTGGAGATGTCAGCTGCCCCGCTAAACCACTTCATGGGCACCATTGGTAAGGGTTACGCAGACAAGAACACGCTGAACCGTAACTTCCTGGTCGCACCGTTTGGCACACCCATCAACCTCGACACCCCGGAGGGTCAAGTTTTCTTTGACCAGATAATGAATGACCACATGCCCGATATTCTTATCATCGATTCGCTACAGAAGATTAGCTCCAAAGAGCTAACCGATGAGCAGGCTGTCAAGAACCTCATCCACTACCTGTCAGTGGTCAGGGCTAAGTACTCGTGTGCCATGCTGATGATTCACCACAACCGCAAGAAACCCAATGACGGGCAGAAAAAGGGTGTGGAACTGTCGGATGTGTACGGGTCCACGTACATCACCACAGATGTTGACTTCGTGCTGTCGCTCAAGACAGTGGATGGTGACCTGCTCCAGGTTGACACACTTAAGAACAGGCTCGGAGCCACATTCGAAGCGTTCAACATTACCCGCAACCCAGACGACCTAAGTTTTACGACAGACCTGGGCAACATATTTAACCAATTTGCAAAGGACAATGACATTGCAATTTGACGACATTGAGCAGGCAAGCCTTGAGCTAATAGCCGAACTAATCAAATGGCCCGGCGCTGTCATCGCGGTTGACACGGAAGCTACCGGACTCAACGTCGCTAGTGGCGAGGACATATGTATCGGTGTCAGCATAGCAACCGTCGTAAACGACACAGCGTATAGCCATTATTTTCCCTTCAACCATCCTGAAGGGGACAACTGTAGCAGCGAAGTTATCTTTGCGCTTGCCGAGCTACTCGAAGAGAACCTTAACACGTTGCTTTTCGTCAACGCCCAGTTTGACATCCTGTCGCTCGAAACAATTGGTATTTATACTGAAAACGCCAACATTATTGACGTGTCGGCAATGGCACACCTCATCAACGAAAACAAGCCCTATAACAAGGGCCTTGACTCGCTAGCCCAGTACTACCTCAAAGAGCCGGGTAAGGTCAAAGACCTTGACATTGATAAAGAAAAGAAGACGGGTTGGAAGAACACCACTTGGCAGCAGATGTGGGATTACGCGGTCTTGGATGCTGTATCGACATGGCGTATATACGAGGTGTTGCGTAACACGCAACAGTGGCTCGAAGTTAAAGACATTGTGTGGCCTCACAAGCAAGACCTGATTCGTGTGCTTCTGTCGATGAAACGACACGGTGTACGCATTGATGTACAACTGGCCGAGGAATATGTACATAAAGGTGTACAGGAGATGGCCCAAATAGAAAAAGAGCTTGGTATTAATCCTGCAAGTCCCAAACAAATGAAAAAGCTTTTAATTGATGACCTTGGATTGCCGGTTGTAAAGCAAAGTACAAAAACTGGTGCTCCGAGCTTCGATAAAGAAGCCATGTTAGCGTATGATTTGATGCTGGAAAAGCTTGAAAACCCGGTTGCGAAGCGAATTAAGGAGTTTCGGGGATGGCAAAAAGCCGTCAGCGCCTCATACAGGCCCTATCTCGACCTGGTTGGTATGGATGGTCGTCTTAGGTGCAGTTATCGCCTCCACGGGACTGCTACGGGCCGTCTTTCGTGCGCCGAACCCAACTTGCAGCAAATTCCCAAGACATCCGACAAACCCTGGAACGGTAAAGTTAAAGAGTGCTTTATCCCGGAAGACGGCTACGTTCTCATCAACGCCGACTTCTCCCAGCTCGAATTACGGCTCGCCACAGCATACGCTGGAGAAGAAGAACTCAAAGAGGTCTTCAACGAGGGGCGTGACATTTTCACCGAGATGTCAAAACAGCTCGGCATGTCCAGGCACGACACCAAAACCCTCGTCTACTCCATGCAATACGGTGCCGGAGAGCAACGCCTAATGAACGCTTTTGGTGTCGACAAAGCAACCGCCAAACAAATACGGCAAAACTATTTCAACACCTACCCCCACTTCCGCAGGCTCAACGAACGATGCACAGCGAAAGTCGAACAAACCGGAGAAATCCTTATTTGGAGCGGCAGAAAACGACACTTCGAAAACCGCAACGAAGCCTACAAAGCCATGAACAGCCTCATCCAAGGCGGAGGAGCAGACATCGTAGAACGCATCATGGTCAAATGTTTCCAAGAACTCGAAGGACCGGAGTGTCGTATGTTGCTACAAGTCCACGACTCGATTACATTTGAGGTTAAGGAATCCGTAGTACCCCAATACATAGAAAAGATACGAACATTAATGGAAGACGTTAACGCCGTAACAGGTGATGTTAACTTCGATGTTCGATTTGCTGTAGAGGTAGATAACTGGGTTCCAGAGGAGGACGGGAAATGATTATCTATGAATGCCCCCACTGCCAATACATGGACAGTGATGCGGAGCTGGCAGAAACACACTGCGTAGATAACGGACAAAACTTATGGTCATAAGCGTCGACCCCGGAGAAACCAGCGGCATCGCCTTCTGGGAAGATGACGGCACCTTCATTAGCCGCACCACCTACGACCTAGACGACATACTAAAATTTACTGCCACCACCAACCAACCCATTAAAACAATCGTGTGCGAAGATTACAGGCTTCGACAGGGTAAACAAATGGTGCAAACAGGGTCACGATTTATAGCCGTCCAAATCATTGGTGCCCTTAAATCAATGGCGCAACGCATTGGAGCAAAATTTGTTCTACAACCCGCCAACGTTCTCACCGTGGCAGCTCTCCACAGTGGGGTTAAACGCCCCAGCAACCACAGCAAATCCCACGACATAGACGCCTACAACCACGGCTACTATTACTTCGAAACTAAAGGCCTTTTAGCTCCTAAACCGCTGTGATAAGCTTTATTGTTCCCCCAGTTACCGTCCTAACTGGGGGAGCACTATTTATATCTTGTTTAAATGTTCCTCAATACGCTTTACTGCGTCTTTAATACTCGAACCGCCATTGGTTTTAACCTCATGCTCGACACCCATAAGGCGTGCCTCTATCTTGTCCAACCTGTCGGGAAGCTCAGAAATAATGTCGATGGTGTGTACAACCTTAGATATAAACGGCCAAATTTTGATAAGAGTCGCAACAAGAGCGGTAATTAAAAATACGGTCCAAATAATTGGGCCGTAATCCATAAGGAACTGGGATGCCTGTTCGGGGGTCATGACATTAAAAGCCTCTGTCTTCGCGGTTCTTTTGCTGCTGTTCAATCTCTGCAAATCTAATGTAACTTGGTCGGCTGTAATCCGTCAACCCAATACCCGTTAACCAGTTAACGGCGGAGATAAGTTGGTCGTTAGAATCCTTATTACCCAATTCGAACTGGTACTGCGGGTCCATCGCGCCCCGTGTAAGCAAACTGTACAACGAACCTGTGACACTCTGACCTGAAATGTTAGCCGCGTAGTTCAGGCCTGGAATGTTGGAGTCAATGTAGTCACTGTAATCACGGATACGAGACTGCGTGCCCAAACGTGTACCCGTCATCAGTTCAATCGGAATCTTAAACAACGGGTTGGCGTTGTCGAGAACTGTGTCGATGGGGTTACCGCTTGCAAACTGGTTCATCACATCGAACGATGCAATACCTGGGCGAACACCAAAGTATCTGCCGTCAGCCTCAAACAACGGGCCTTCCATTTGGTCCTGCAAGAAACTTGGGAATAACTGGTCATCAGGGAACGGGTCATACAACGAATCGGGGTTAATACCAGCAGCCACCGCAATGTTGTACGAAGCCTTGTTCAAAGCCACCACACGACCAGGGTTCATCAACAACGTCTCACTCACCGCCTGAATAGCACCACGGTTCCAGTGATAGAACGGCATAATACGACGCAGATACTTCTTCTCCTGAATCGACAACGTAGCCATGTCAGGGTGATACTTCGACACACGCTCCGCAATCACATCAAACAGCTCGTCCTGCGAAATCTTCTTAGGGTCAACCGTGGTGCCATAACCACGAGTCAACTTCATACCCTTCTGAGCTTTCTCCAACATTTGCATAGCGTGTTGGATACGCACGTAAGCGTCACGACCCTCAGCAAAATTAAGAACCGCATCCTCAATTTTTCCGCCACGAAGAGCCAACGGGTTCACAACACCAGCAGCCGTCTCCAATGTACGACTCAAAGTGTTAGACACCAGGTCGTCATCCAACAACCCCGCATCATCCGTGAACCCCTGTCGGTTCATCAAACCTTCACGCTGGCGGGCAGGAATCAGAATACCCTTACCCAAGAACAATCTTTCAAAGATTTCCTCAGCAGTAAACGAACCTAACTCACCACTGGATATGACAGTGCCGTTTTTCGGAATATCGGTAATTCCGTTACGGGTCAAAGCTTTAGCCATGTCGATGTCCGAGTAACTTCCACGGAACGCCATAATCTGCCAAGCTTTAGTAGAAGCAGCCACACTACCGATAGTGCCCTCAGCCAAGAACGTCAACGTCAAGTCACCTACCATGTTACGGATGTGGTGACCGGGACGGGGCAGCGTAATAGCGTATTTCCATGTGTCGGTTACCGGGTCGATAACGGTGCGGGTTAGACGCCCAAAACCACCCTCGAACTGTTTACTGGAGCTGGCGAAGTTGTCGATGGCGTTAAACATTTCAGCCACGTCTTTGTCCATGTACAGGGGCTCGTCGCCCAGGAACTTGCCGTACCGGCTCTTCTCACCCGGAACAATTTTTACAAACCCTGATTGGGGCTTGGTGCTGGCAAGACGTAGCTGCATAGCCTTTTGCTTAAACGAGGTAACAAATGACACCTCGGACGACAGCTGTATCATGGCCCGGTTGATGGCGTACATGAAACCAATAGGGTCGTCAATGTCCCAGGTTTTCCACTGATTAAATAATTCTTGGTTAATTTCTTCCGCAGTAGGTGTCTTACGCCCGTTTTCTACAGCACGAGCAGTAGCCGTCTTTACAGCCAAATCCTCGTCAAAGAACACACCAGACGGCGGTGTCTTAGACGCACCACCGGACTTACCCAACACAGCGTTGTAATCCAACACCGAGTTAATAGCTTCGCGCCCAGCACCAGTACGGAAGAAAGCGTTACCCAACAACACGTTTTGCAACTCGTCAGTCTGGTCAAAGAACTGAGCCATCATTGGGCGCAAATCATCCTCAGCTTTACGTAACACAGTACCTTCAGGAGATTTAGTACCAGCCTGCACATTCTTAAACGCCCGCTGAAGCACACTTTCTTTACCACCCTCAACAAGCGGCTTAGCATAATCATTGTTACGCATAATGTTTTTAAGACTGTTAAGGAAAGGTTTGCTTAATAGCGCCATTTTGTTACCACTACCGAAGAAAAGCCTAGAACCCCACAACATTTCGCGTGTGTGCATTCCGTACTTAGAATCAAAGAATCTGCGAGTTGGGTGCATAATTTTTAAAGCCATCGACACAACAGTTCCGCGACCCTCAGTAGCAATCCTGTCGGGAGTACGAACCGAACCCAACTCAAACTCATCCAGTACATCCTGGAAGTACTCGTCACGGTATGGGCTACGACCATCCCGCATATCCTCAGCCACACGATAACCGTCATACATCATCTTCTTAGAAGTCTCAGCAGCATCATCCGACAGGTCAGCCAACGCCTTAGCAGTAGCCTTCGTGTCATTCTTAGTAGACGCCTGCACCACATCATCCACGAGCTTAGCGTTCTTAGTAATCTCGTCACCCAAACCAGACTTCACAGTACCCGCCGCAATCGTGGCACCCAACTGAGTAGCATTCATCGGCTTAGCAAAATCCTGCACAATTTGACCCGAGTAAGCCACCGCACGAATAGCAGTAGCAAACTCTGTGGGGCTATTCATCAACGACAGAATCACATCGGATACTGCGGCGGCAATAACTTTACCTTCTTCAATACTTCTACCTAAGTACTGGTCTGCGTTTTCCTTAGCAACACGGGCAAGGTCATCTCCAGCCGCCACAATTGCATCCGTAAGATTATCCGCCACAGTAGAACTCTTAAACGAAGTGCCCCCCATGCGAGCAACACCCTTGTCACGAGCCAAGAAATTAATCTTCGTAATATCTTTACCAACACGAGACTTGCTAGCCGTCAGTAACGCCTTAACTTCCTCACGGGTACCACCAGCCAGCACTTTAGAGACGGCTTCCATAAATTGTGTCGGAGCCATACCTCCCTGACCGTTGAAGAAAACCAACGTCAAGAACCTGTCACCATTAGGCGAGTTAGTCAACACTTTTAACTGTTCCGCTACTTCGCGGTAAGCCTGAGTAAACCGCAAATTAGTAAATACACCATCCAAGTCCATAGTCATGGGGATACCACGACCAATGTAAAACTTCTCAGCCACCTCCATTGCCGTTAACACCAGACGCTCTTTCTCACGAGCCAACTTCTCACCCAGAAAAAGCTTGCCTGACGGGTCTTTCAAAACAGCTGGGGTGTCTCCGACAGAACGGAAATAGTTGTTGTCGATGTGTTTAGCAATGTTCACAAACAAATCAAACTGGAAATAGGTGTTAGGAATTTTAGGGACAACACCGACACCTTGGCCGTAACTAGGCTTAGTGTTTCGCACACCCGTCTTCGACACGTGCGGGTAAATGTCGGGGCTCGGGTCTAACTTGTTTTTAGTAATTCCTGGAAGCACATCTTCAAGAGTTTCCAAAATAGCCGCAAACAAACTCTTTTCACGGCCCTTACCGCCACGCAGGTTAATTTTATCTGGAGGATAGTTGTTATTAATTAGACCCTGAATAATGTCCTCTTCAACACGGACACTCTCACTAACATTTTCAGCAGCCTTTAACGTACTCTCCGGTGTGGCCCGAGGAATATCCTGCACATTACGGGCAACCGTAGCCGCAGCCTCCAACCGAGTAGCCTGGTCAATACCAAACAACCCCAACATACGACCCGTCAACGAAGCATCACTAACAGGGCCCAACGCATCAATCGCGCCAGTCTCTTTCAAAATAACCATCGTCTCGTCCAGGAACTTAGTCATTTCCTTGGGACCAAACGTCTGCAAATTAGCAAACAACTCTTCACCCAACAACGCCACACCCCGAGCCCGCCCAGCGTCATCCAAGTTCTTCAAGTTACGGACAATAGTTGCCGCAACCGAAGCCTCGGTAGCCTCCTCTATAAGGGCTGTCGGAGTAGCCGCATTACCAATGAGGTCAACACTTTTACCAGCAGTCAAACCAGCCTTGTACTTCGCATACGCGGGCTGCAACAACAACTTCTCAATCGCAAGCTTAATCTCAGGACTACGAGTCTTCTCGTAAACATTCAACACATTACTTAGTGTCGCTTCCCTACCAAACGGTCCAGCCAACACGCTGCCCGGAGGAATCTCAATACGTGCCTTCGACAAAGTAGGGTCACTCTTAAGAGTAGGCACCCAAGCCTTATACGACTTAGGCCGACCAACCTTAGCAGCCTGACCAGTTTTAGCAGGCTTCGACACCATCGTTGAAAGAGAATCAAAGAACGATGTAATCTCGCCTTTCAACCCCTTTTCTTTACCGCCCACAACAATTTTCTTACCGTCCATAATTTCCTGCAAAGATTTAATAACCGTCTCACTACTGGTAGCAGCGCCCTTAGCGGCGTTCTCCACCAAATCATCTGCAACCTTCTGGGCGGCCTGAGCTGCCGGGAAATTATCCGCCACAGTAAGAGGAGCAATCTTGTAACCCTTAGAGCCTCGGAAAACCCGACCATCGGGCAATGTATCAATGTCAACCAACGGCTTTTTACTTCTAGTTCGCATCTTCTGGACAGCTTCCTCAGCCGCAGCACGTGTTGGAAACTTTTGAGGCATCGTCTTACCGTCGACAGTTAAACTGTATTTAGGTGCGGTACGAGCCACAATGCTTTCCGACACACCCAAACTAGGGGCACCAGTAATACTCGGCAACAAAGCCGCTTCAGGTACTTCTTTACGAGCCACAGCACCCGGAACATCGATAGCCTTCAAAGCACCTTTAGTAAACTTGGCCCCTTCACGAGCACCAACTTGGGCACCCTTAGCAGCCCAACCACCCGGTAACAACCACAACGGGTCCAAAGCCACATCCGCAATAAAACCAAGACTGCCCTTACTTACAGTGTCAACGTTATTGGCAACATCCACATAATTAGGGTCGTTACGGTTGGTTACGTCAGACTGACGCTCAATAATGTCAGACCAATACGGTTTATTAGCCGGGTCATCAGAAAAGAAACCAGTAAACGGAGCAGCCAACAAACTACCTACAGCAGCCAAAGACTCTTTAGTAGCCGCAGCAGTATCCCCAGCAGCACGAAGCTCCTGCACCTTATCCATACGCTCTGGAAACTCAACAGCTTTCATCGCCGGATTGCTAATAATACGCATAGGCCGCGACAAAATATCGACAGTTCGGCCCAAAAAGCCAAGTTCCTGCTTGGGGGCAGGAAGGTCAGGAAACTTTACAGGCTCGCCACTAGGTTTTTTCTGCCCGCCAGTCAATTGCGAATAATAAAGATTTACGTACTCGCTAAACTTGTCGGAGCTAGGAGGCTGTTCAGCCATAGTAACTCCTAACTATTAACCAGGACTCATGTAGGAGTCTAGCGCATCAAGGTACGCTTGGGCTTCTTCAGGAGTAAACAAAGGCTTTTGATTATCTTGAGGTGTAGTCAACTCAAAGAACTTGTTACGTTTCCATTCAGAATACTGGTTTACCGGCTCAGCGGCAGCTTGCGCAACATCAAAAGCAAATTGCTGTTCCGCAAGCATGTCACGGAAACTAGGTCCAGCAGGACCAGCCGCACTAGCCTGAGCAGCCGCTTGACGACCTTGCTCCTCCATAAGAAGCGTGTCATTCAAACGATTCTGCAAAGCAGCCAACACAGCGGCGTTCATCTCAGTACCCTGTTGCTGTGCAACTTGAGCCATCTGAGAACCAAACCCAGAAGCCGCCGAACCAAATCGCTCAGTAGCAGCCTGACCCCCAGCCTGACCCTGCTCCAACTGGCTAATAGCCTCAGCCTGCGACAAAGCCATAGGGTTCACGACAGCAGGAGCAGCCGCCTCAATACCAAGACGGGCAAGCTGGTCAGCCGCCTGCTGCTGTGCCGAACTGTAAGCGTCGCCGACATTACCGATAGCGCTACCGTAAACGTCACCAATACCTTCAGAAGCCCCGCCATAAATGTCCTGGATACGGCCCACATTGGCACCGGCCTCTTCGCCCAAAGCGTTGTACATTGCTTGAATTTGGGCGTTAATTTGCTGAGCTTGGTCAGTCAAAGCGGCCCTGTATGCAGAATAATCCGGACCGGATACGCCGCTTCCGCCAATAATCTCAGCAGTAGGAGTTGGCATAACCTCAGCCGGTTGGTAATTTGCAAGCTCTCTAGCCATGCGCTCCCCGCCAGCTCCAGAAGGCCTACGTCCCGTCAAATAAGCAGGCGCAATTTCTGGTTCGGCAGGAAGAGTTTGGCTAAATGTTTGAGGAGGTACAAAACCAGGGCCTCCTGGAGCAAAAGTTCCAGGAGCGCCTCCCAAAACTGTGCTGCCTAAAGCCCTAGAAAAAGCGTCAAAGGGGTTGGGTATCGATTCTCTGTCGGGGCCCGAAACCGTAAATCTATCATCTGTAACAGGAAGCTGATTAGATTCTATTTTAAGCTGTTGCTTAGCCATTAGAAACCTGCACCTCCCGCAGCCGCCATAGCAGCCCTCAACATAGCATCACGCTGAGCAGCCTGCTGCCGCTCCTGAGACTGTGTACGCTGCTGAGCAACCTCAGTAGCCAAATCCTGACCAAACCGTGTACGGGCAGTCTCCATAGCCTCCAGCTGTTGGTTCAAACGGTTCTGGAACTCACCAAATGTCCGAGCAAAGTCAGAAGAACGAAGAGTCCCACGACCCGCAAACTCATCACGAGTACTACGGGTACCACGGGCTGCCGCACTATACGGGTCAAACTCGCCTTCAATATCAAATCCTCCAGAAACAGGTGGTACAGCAACTCCGGCAGCTTCGCCGCCTTCAGCCGACAGTGCTCTAGCCATGGGCTGTGGTTGGTCAAGTTGCTCCAAAACATTGGGCATTGCTTGGAAGCCTTCGGCGGGACGGTAACCGAGACGCCGTAGACCTGTCGTGAAGTCTTGTCCGTATCGTTCGCCACGGGTGGTGGCTCCTGTTTCGAAGTCTGCTAGGGCGCGTTGGATGGAGGCGATTTGTGCGTTGTATGCTGCGTCGCGCCAGTTGAGGGGGCCTCGTGCTTGGGATGCTTGTGAGGGGGCAGGGGCTTGTACGTTTTCAACTGTTGGTGCTGTTTGCCGGGTAGGGGCGGGGGCGGGGGCGGGGGCGGGTGCCGGGGGTCGATACCCCAAAGAGGGGCTACGAGCCGCAGACGCCCTAACACTGGCTTGGGGCGAGTTTAAATTACGTACCTGCCGAGCGGCAACTGGGCTGCTTTTAGAAGCAGCCAAAACACCTGCAAGAGTAGTTGTATTAACCATGACTTACCTCGTCACCGGAGAAGGAATACGCTGCGAATCCTGAATAGCCCGCAACATCGCAGCCATACGGTCCTCAGCCATAATCCGCTGAGCCTGCTCATTCGTCAAAGCATTAGGCATCACACTATTAGGGTTAGGCTCACCCGACATCATCAAAGCTTCCAAAACATCCATGTCAATACCCTCACGACCCGGACCCATAGTGCGGGCACCACGAATCGCCTGAGAAGCCGCCCGGTCACCGCCAAGAGGCAAACCACTATCGTTCATGCCGCTATCCGACATTCCGCCACGCTTCATCATTTTACCGGGCATAATAACTCCTAAGAAGAGGCCCTACCGGGCATAGACGACAGGCGGTTCATCATGGCCCGCTCACGAGCCTTTTTCTGCATATCCTCGTCCTCATACATCCCCTTCTGAGGGGCAAGACGATTACCCATACTAGATTTGTCACGGTACATTATGAAAGTCTCCTCAGTAAAGCTTCACGCCTTGCGGCTGCTTTAACATCACGTTTTTTGTATCCGCCCTTATCAGTTACTTTACCAACAGTTGGCATGGGGCGTCCACTCCCGTAATGCTTTTTTCCAGCACCGTAAGGGTTGAATCCGCCACCGCCCTGAGCAGGTCCACTGTATTCTTTGCGAAACCTGTTCATTATGAAATTTCCTTGGTCACTGTTTGCTTTGGATTTACATACGTTGTTAGTGAGAATAGTCTAACAGGGGCCTGGTCAGAAGCACCGTTGGTGGTGAATTTGACGCGGTAAAAGATTTGCCGGAACCGGAGCGATTTGAGGAACTTTACGAAGATACGACGGAATGTCACCGCTGATTCGGTTACTGTCGTGGTGATGGGTGGTGACCCGGACTGGGGGTTACCCCAGGTGTAGGCCAGCATGGAGTTCCATGTTTCGTTATCGAACAGGGTCTGCCAGGCCACCGTGAACGACTGGGTGATGGGAACGGCGGTACCTTCGACAGTGCCCTTAAACGAGGCGTCCAAACCCCACCAGAACAACCGCTTGAAAATGGAGCTGGCCTGGTAGTTAAAGTTCTTCGTCTGAATCTGGCATTCCATCGACTCCTCGACAGAACCGTACTCGTCAGTAATCTGCAACAACTGGGCTGCACGAGAACCCCCAGCAGGTACCACAATGTTCTTGTGTGTCAAAACAATGGACTTGTCCTGGTCGTTAGCCCTGTACGCCATCTTGCACAACGAACCGTACACAGTCGACTTCCACTGCGTCCACGAACGAGTCTGCAAACTGTACACAAACATTTGGTCAAAATAGGTGAAAATAATACGACGGTTAAACTCCGACACCGCATAGTTATTGTGGAACCCTGTCGTCACCGTTGACTTAAACGGTGTCTTCACGTTAATCTGGGCTGCCCGGTTGTTCGTAAACTCGTAAGCTTTTTCGTCATACATAAAGTAGATGTACGACTCAAACTGGGCAATCGCATACCGGGAACTCAACCCCACCGTAGGCAAAATCAAAGACACCGTGGCTGCGGCAGGGTCAGACGTGTACTGCAAACCGTACACAGAGTTGATACGGAAAATCATCAACGTGTTGAAGTACACCACCAGTTGCACAATGTTCTGACCATCACCCACACCAATATCAATAAAGTCGTTTGTTACCTGCCACAAGGACGGGTCAGCGACAGTACGAGACCTGTACAACCGAGTACCCTCGTTAGTGCTATCCTGGCCCTCTGCAATCCACAGGCGGTCCTTAAAAGTCACAATCAGGTTACCTTTAGGCATGTTACTGTCGGCGGTAAACCCACCAGAAACAGTCCAATACCCGCCAGGGTTCGCAGACCCGACAGGTGCAGTCAACCAAGCCTTGTCATCAAACTGTACAAACCCGGCAGCCGCAATCGTATCCGTAATCAAAACCCAAGCGGTCCCGTTAAAGTAATACGTTTTACTCAAACCATCCGAAGCAATCAAATACGACACCGTACTTGATATTTTAAACACACCCAAAAACTCAATATCCCCAGTCGCCTGCAACGGGAAACCAATACCCAAATCCTCAATAGGAGGACGCGACTTCAACGAACCATCAAGGTCCAATTCGAAATTTTCGCAAACAACAAGCTCATTATCCGCAATAGCGGTAGCGTCACTGAACGTGTTAAGGCCCCCGACGAACGGCCCCACCTGAATTGGTGAACCTGGCATAGCCGCTCCTAAATAAGCTCGAACGTGATATTAGTCTCGTAAGTCATCGTCGCAGCAAGACGCTCAGTCTCCCCACGTTCCGCAACAGAAGTACTATACTCAGCCTGCTTAACCGCCATCATCTCCGCGTTCTCATCCATCTCGTAAGCACGCATCAAAACATAGTTACACACGTCAGTAAAACACTCATCCGGGACAGCCAAAACATCAGCAGCAGTAGTCGACACAGCGGTAGGTTGGGCGTTATACCGAATCGTCATCGTGTAATTCTTATTCGGTTTAGGCCAAAACGTAATATCCCCACCCCACGCATACCAAAACTGGGGAGCCCCCGTCTCAGTACCCTCCGGGTCAGCCAACGAAATAGACTCCTCCGCCTGAGAAATCGGAATGTTACCGACACGCCGACCATCCAGAAGCAAAGACGCAAGAGTATCAATACGTGGGGTAATTGAGGTCAACGAATACGTGGCAGTACCACTCGTCACAGGCAACGTAGCTGTCGTCTGCAAAATCTGGTTCTGCTTAGCAATATCAACCTGTGCCTCGTTAATCCAACGAGTAATATCATCATTCGTTAACTGGACACCAGACTCGTCACCGAAAACACGTTTAACCTGGTTTTGTACGTCGCCAACGGTTTTAGTGGGGGAACTATAAGTCATCGCTCAAACTTCTTTCCATTGTGAGTGACCGTATGGAGCTTGTTCCGTCCCCCGCTCGCAAGAAATTCTATGTGGTCCAGTCTATCTTCTAAATCATCTTCCTGTCTTTTGAAATCCAGAAGTTTTTTGGCGTTCTCCTCCGCCTCAATACGTTTCAGCACGTTATCCGCCCCGTGACGCACAATATCCCCGTCAAACAGCCACGCCAAAACCTTATGTGGTTGCTTCATCTCCTCCTCCGACAGGTAACGCACCACATATTCAGGTAGATTATCTGGCTTGTCGAGGATTGCCCACG
>Ga0208303_1000554_pt1 | contig 15446 bp, 29 predicted proteins | sample CB_VirMetaG_2_FD_184537 | JGI IMG/M metagenome (GOLD analysis project Ga0208303, IMG submission 184537) | Freshwater to marine saline gradient viral communities from Chesapeake Bay - CB_1504_2 Viral MetaG (SPAdes) (version 4) | ecosystem: Environmental > Aquatic > Marine > Coastal | place: USA... | reverse complement strand
TCATATGGGAGACAGTGTAATGGAAAAGGTAAATTTGTCTGGTTTGGACGCGACAGAAATCTGTGAAATCCTTCACGAGAAGTGTAAGTTTCACGACTGGACTTACATGATGTCGGATGACAGTCGAGCGTATCATGCTGGTCTTGCGAAAGCAGACGAGATCGAATACATCCGTGGTGTTCTTGACGCTATGGGGTTTGAGATGACCGCCAAAACCATCATCGAAGGATGGAAACCAAACAGTTTAAAAAAAGAAGGATACTTAGTATGAGTGGATTAACAACCAACCCAAAGGCGTACCTGAACGGTTCTTATGTCAATTTTGAACGCAACGGTAAACGTGCTACGGGCTTCGTTTCGGAAGTCTTTGACGAAGGTTTTGCTGTGGATATGGTAGTCCACAACGACAAGGGTTTTCCTAATCATAACACAGATTACACTGTGTTCGTAAAGACATCGGAGGTGTCGGCGTGAGTAAGATAAATGGGTTAATGTCGGGAATTGAACGTTCGTTTGATGAACAGGATAAGAAGCTTGATCGTCTTGAACTGGCAATCATCGGGTTATATATTCTCAACGTTAGTATTATTGCCGCATCAATTTTTTTAGGAGTCTTTGAATGAGTTTTGCTAGGATGCAGGAAACACTTCGTGCCGAAGGTTGGTTCGTTGAGTGGAACCTGCCGTGTTGTCAATCGTGTGCGTGGGGTGAAGTCGATCACACTGATATGACCAAAGTGTTATTCAATCATTCTCAAGACTGTGAAGTCACTGACACGCGTGATAAAGATTGCGAATACTGTGACGGTACAGGTTTCGACGATGAAGAAGATGTTCATTGTGGACATTGTGAAGGTGAGGGTTTCGTTTCAAGTGACTTCGAGGATCTCGACTATGAACCTGACACCAGTGTGGGTGGGTTTGTTTGTATGCCTCCTACCGAGTGTGATGGATCTATGTTTTGTTTCGATGGCACCGACGAAGGTGTTGCAAACTTCAAGGCAATCATTCCTCTCATTGAGGAGAGTGGTTGTAAAGTAAACTGGAACGGCAGTGGCAACACCCGCCCTGATATTAGTTGGGAGTATTGATATGATAGCAAAAGAAGATGTGATGTCTTATGAAAATAAGATTGCCAAGGTGCTCAAGGTTTATGGGGACGTTGAACAGGCATGGAGGAATGGTAAAATTTCCATCTTTACATTGACCGATTTATCTGATATAATGGATGAATATACAGACATGATTGAGGAAAGAATGTAATGGGTAAAATAGAAAGTGTGACAGGCGAAAAATTCAATAAAGAGTTTACGCTTGATAATTTTGAAGAAGTCGAGGCAGAACTTGACCAGTTCTTATTCGAACTAGGGTTTGGATTGGTCAGTACCTTTTTAGGCAAACCCCATCCAAAGGATTTCACTCGGGAAGATATGAAAGCAGTGGACGATTATGCGTATAAAATAGTCCATTCAACTGCGTTATGCCGAGCATTGCGTCATGTTATCACCGGATGGGAAAATATGAACCAGACTACTCTTGATAACGGAGATTATCTAAAGGAGTTGACTGCAAGAGAAGGTGCTGATTAATGAGAGTTTTCGGGTCTTATAAGTATGACTTTAACGGTCGCAAACGTAAACCTAAAAAACCCAAAGGAGAAGTCTGTGTCAAGTATGTCCCGCCTAAGTTTTCGGAATACCAACCAAGTCCGTCGTATGCAAGCCAACGTGCGGCAGAGACAGAACGCTACAAATCGGCATCTCTTACTCCAGCAAAGGCAGGAGGCGACAAGCGAGAATCTCCCAAGTACACCGGAGACTATGTCATTGGAATCGGACAGCTTCATAAAAGTAACGCTGTCCCAGTAACCAACCCTAAGTACGCTAAAGAAATCGCGGAGATGTATTGAGATGACAATGCCAAGAGAAAGGCGTCAGGCTGTAATTAGAACAGAGAAATTTCTAATTGATTTAATGGATCCTAAGACGACTCCGCGAGTTCCAAAAGAAATTAGAAAAAAAGCAGCGCAGTGTTTAAGACACTATCCTACTGATTATGACATGAATCTTGCTGCAGAGCAAGCACCTAATGTTTTTGGAGAAATATAATGAAAACGCTTGTACATAAACACTCAGTTAAAATTGAATACGCTTTGGCGGGATTGAATTTTGCTGTTATGCCCGAAATCTTGTCCGTATATGGACTCATCGGAATCTTTCTAGTAATCCACGCTACCTTGGAGTGGAAAGAGGGGAAACCTCTCATATGACCGATTACACTAAAAGGACGTGGAATAGTCTTCTGCAGGTCCGAGAAGCGGTGGAGAGGGATGGTAAAGAAAAGGTCAAGGCATTCAATGGGTATGAACTTATAACCAACAAGTATTGCTACGGACTGTATCAAGGGATCCTCACCCGAAATCCTATTAAAAAACAATAACTTATGCGTGGTTTCTTTTTAGCGGAAATAGAGTATAATAACTCTATAAACAAAAGGGCGAAAGTAATGATTATAGTTGATCACATCAAGTTTGTTCTTAATGAGAGAATCAATTACCTATCGAAGCTTAATTTGGATTCATATGATGAAGGTTATCTCGATGCATTGGATTTTGTTCTCAATTTAATAGAAGATGAGGAGGAAGAAATATGCTTAGCATCCTCCCATAAATCGGTGTTATCAAGATGATTTCGCGAGACCCCAAAAGACATTTGGCGTACGAGGGTAGGTACAGGTTGGAGACAACTGTGTGGGACAAATGCAACTACGATCAGAAGAACCACGTGTACATTACCTCAGGCACTAATCTCATAGGGTATGTTCCGCTATACGGTCCTGATGCTTATAAAGAAATCCGTTTCGGCACTCCGCTGAAACAGTGGAGTGTGAGCAGAAGAAAGTTTCGCGACCTCTCTAAGAAAGAAGTGGCGGATCTCAAAAACCACCAAATACTCGAATAAAATCAATGACTTACCTCTAGTTTTATTTCTCCTGTTTTGCGGTATAATATACGTATAAACCAAAGGAACGTGAAATGAATAAAGTTGAAATTAGGCTTGAGCTTGAAAAATTGACCGCTGAATTTTTATCTTCTAATAAAAAAATTAAAATTTTAGCTTCTTCAAAAATTGCTATTAAAAAACCCGCTCGTGCTAATAACCCTAAAAGTAGGGTTGAAACTAAAGGTTCGATAATTTTCGTCTCCCGTTCGCAGCATATCGGGCGGGTTGGTACGTTTTCTTCTTCTAAATCAATAACTTAGGTTAGGTTTTAATTTTGCAAGATCTAGGGTATAATTACCTTGTAAACAAAAAAGGAACTACCATGAACCAACGAATGAAAAACACTCTTGAAATTATCGCAAAACATGACGTGATTCCCCACTCAATTGACTTTGTTTCGATCGACGACGGTCAAATCTGTTTGTACTCTAACGATTGTCTTCAGGGTAAAAGTGCTGATGCTAATGAACTTGCTTCTATTATCAAACGTCATGATACGTTGTTCGGTGCTGCTTGGAAAATTATGGCGTCTTCTCTCTTTATTGAAGCAACTTGCGGTTGTGATGATGCTGCTCAGGAAGCTGGGTTTATGACTGGTAAAGAAGTTGCTGATATCTGGGATGATGTTTGTTCCTACGTTTAAATTTTAATATTATGAAAGGAGTGGTAAAATGAGTCACGAATTAGAAATTGTAAATGGCGAAGCGAAGATGGCATATGTTGGCGAGACTCCTTGGCACGGCCTTGGAACTAAAGTCTCTGGTGACCTATCTCCGCGCCAGTTCCAAAAGGCAGCAGGGTTAGACTGGGGTGTGGTAAAGCGTCCCTCGTTCGTTACCTACGATGGCGATATGATCGAGACAGGCACTAATGCTTTGCTGCGCGATACTGATAATGCAGTCCTCGCCCCGATGGTCGGCGACGGTTGGGAACCTGTCCAGAATGATGAAGCATTTGACTTCTTTGGCGATTTTTGCGCAGCAGGAGATATGGAGATGCATACTGCTGGATCCCTCAAGGGCGGCGAGATCGTTTGGGTTCTTGCCAAGATAAAAGAGTCTTTTGACGTCTTGGGTAAGGATCGGGTCGACAACTTTATGTTGTTCTCCAACCCCCATCAGTATGGGAAGTCCGTAAACGTGCGAATGACTCCTATCCGAGTTGTTTGTAATAATACGCTGACGATGTCTCTTGGAACCAAGTCTAACAACGAAGTCCGGATGAATCATCGAAACAAGTTCAGCGCGGATTTGGTAAAGGAAAAGATGGGCATTGCCAGCGAGAAGTTTTCTCAGTACCGTGATATGGCAAATTTCCTAGCAGGTAAGAACGCCAATGTTACAGATATGATCAAATACTTTAACGAGGTATTTCCTGCCAAGGGTAAAGACGTCAAGGTTTACGAAGACCTTTCACCAACTGCCAAAAAGACTTTCGACTTTGTCGAAACCCAACCAGGAGCAGATCTCGCTCCAGGGACGTGGTGGAACGCTCTCAACGCTGTAACCTATATGACTGACCACCACCTTGGAAGAACCGCAGACACGCGTCTACAGTCTTCTTGGTTCGGGTTTGGTGCTCAACGTAAGGTTGTTGCTATCAATACAGCAGTTAAAATGGCGGAGGTGGCATAGTATGAAGGCGAACTATCGATTTCATAAGGACATCCCCAACCAATACCGTCGGCCAATTCTGGAAGAGACTCTCCTCAAAAGAGTCTCGAAGGTTCCTATCGCTTTATGCAATGAGATCATTGAGCGAACAATCGAGGAAGAAGAAGAGAACGAAACCCTGACTCACTATGAGGTTGAATACTACAAGAACGGCAAGACCAAGAGCATTCAGGTTAAGGGACGCCAGAAAGCACTAGTTGAGTGCGATCGTATCTTAGAGTTTGGTGATAACAAGGATCCGTCTGTTGTCATTGCAATTCGTCAGGCGAAACGATTGGTCTCTGGTTATGTCAATGGTTCTTGGATGGAACCACATCCACGCGATAAATTGTTTGTTAAATCAAGAGGTTAGAGTTGGTTGTTTTGTCAAACAAAGTAAGGTATAATAGTGGTATGATTAATTTAGTTATTAGCGGAAGGTTTCCGCAAAAAGAGCGGTTTCACCAATTCGGTTGCGATGTTATAAATCATTTCTTTAAGCGTGATCGCAAAGATTTGATTGTAATCGGCGTCGAAATGAAACCTCGTTTAGATAATAATGATTCTGGATACTGTGTTGACTTTGGCACCTGTAACGTGGGTGACTTTGGTGAAAAAAACAGAGCTAGAATGATAGCAATTTCTCTCAGTCGTAATTATGACGATGGAGAGGAAAACTTCCCTTACACCGTAAGGGATATCGCCAGCACGCTGGCACATGAACTGGTACATGCGAAACAGTACATTCGACGAGAACTTACTCAGAAGATTCTTAACAATGCGCTCGTAACGAGCACAGGAAAGGCGCGAACGCTGACTCAGTCAGTATATCGTAAATTTCCATGGGAAGAAGAAGCGTATGGTCTCGAAGAAGAACTGACTCAATTGTACTGGTAACTTAAATGATAATAGGAAATAGTAATATGTCTCAAGCAACTCGCGTATTGAACGCACTCGCAAGTGGTCAAGAATTGACTGCTAAGCAAATCACCGCACGATTCGGCGCTAAGAATCCCCGCGCAGTGATTCAAAATATTCGTTTCGAAGGTTTCCCCGTATATCTGAACAAGCGAACCAACAGTAAAGGCGACACCAAAGGTTTCTATCGCCTTGGCACTCCGTCTAAATCAGTAGTTGCTGCTGGTTACAAGGCACTTGCTGCCAACGCTGTGTAAAACCCCGTGGGGGGCAGAAATGTCCCCCATTTTTCTTTCTAATTCAATAGCTTACGTGTGGTTTTTATATAGAAAAAAAGCGGTATAATATCTGTATGAGCAAAAAAGGAATAAAGATGACTAAATTTTTAATCGCTTTCATATTAATTATAACGGCAATTCCTGCCTCTGGTACGGAACTATATGAAGTAATGCACGTTCTGCGTCAAGTAGAAATCAGTACTGGTGACCGAACTATACACGGTTCCTCAATGTCCAATCCTCCGCACCGATCAGAGGCAGCAGAGTGGGCATACCGTCAACGTTCTAATACCCCATGGATTAAATCAGAACCAGTCTCTGAACCTTCTGTAATTTGTACACAACGAACCGAAAACGGTGCTATCGAGCGCATCACTGGTGGATTATTTGGATCTACAAAGGGTGCGGTTGGTGCCGCTGTTGGTGGTTTAATCGGACACAAAATCTCTAACGGAAAAGACGTTGGAACAATCGTTGGTGTTATTGTTGGCAATAAGGTTGGCAACAACATGGATCAAAAACAAAAAACCTGTTATATAATTAATGAGGAGCGGTAAATGACTGAAGATACAATAACTGTTATGCAAATGTCTCAAACCCCAGACGACGTTTCAATCTCTAGAGTTAAATCTTTTCATGGTGATCTGTTAGATATCTACGCAGATGTTCGTGATTGTGCAATTAGTTTTGCTCGCGAGTTTGATCTTACAAGCGATAAAAAATCTCTTGTGGAAATAGAACGCAATCTCGAAGGTTTACCGACTGCCTACATATATGAAGACGGCAAGATAATGCACATGTTCTACGGGACATATAAAAGTGCCGATGATTCTAGATGGCAAGAGGCAATGGGAGTTTCTGCTGATGAAATTTGATATCGAAAATATGTGGAAGCTGGGAGATGAGTTTCATTTTCTACCCAGTTTGTCTGTAGTTATTTCTGGCGGAAAGTATTTCTTCTATGCGATAGAGTTTTCCTTTCTTACCCACAGGTTCATGATATCTAAATCTCATGCCGACTAGAGTACCCTCTCCTTGTATTGGTGTTTGCATACTTGACCCCAAATGGGGTCAGTATTGCATTGGATGCCACCGAATGGCAATGGAAATTGCTAACTGGTCGGACTATTCAGAAGAAGAGAAATCTCAAATCATACTAAGGATAGAGACCCTTAAATTGGAGGACAGAGAAGATTACCCCAAGTATTAAATGCATATAAATAGTTCTGAAAATTACGGAATTGAAAGTGTGGCTGCTCTATTAAAAAAAGATTTCAATAAACCCGCAAGCGGTGGACCATATGCCGGAATGAGCCGACACGAAATCTTCTTTAAAAAAATTAAAGAAAAGAAAAAATTTATTCTGGGCACAAGCAAAACAGGAACAAAAGTCGACGGCGTTTCTTATGACGAGAAAACTGGAACACTAGTCTACAAGAATGCATCAAAGAAATTGGTAGAGACAAGTTTCACCAAGGTATTTAAAGACGCAGACTTTGGTGGAGGGGGAGGTTCCGGTGGTGGTGCTGAAGATACAAAGTACACCGAGTCTTTACAGTGCTATTACTGTTCATATGTATTCAATGTTAAAAAATCTTCATTGAAAAAACCCCCAACTGACGCTGAACTAAAACAAGCAGAGAAATTTGTTTATGCCGATGCCACTCTAACAGATTGTTTAACCAAAGGTCCGGCGGATTGGATTGAATCTGAAGTCTATATAAAGACCGCCAACACACTATACGCACAATACAAAACAAAAATGAAAGGTACGGTATATTTTCACCGTGGTTCGCCTTTTATGAACAATGTGTATAAAGCAAAAGCATCTTGTCATAAAATAGACAAAGAGACCGGAAACCCACAAGCGCCAGGGAGTTTCTCTAATGATAAATGGAATCCAGGCGATATCTGGGCATCAACCTTTAGACCTACTGATAAACCTCTGGATGATTATACTTCAAATTGGGGTGAACTAAATTCAAGAGTATATCAACTAGCCAATTCAGGGCAATTATTGGGCATATCTCTCAAGAAGATTGCGCCCACGCAACAAAAAGCAAAGTTGCAAGAATTCAATTCACCATCTCTTCAAGAAAAAAGAGAGTCATACAAATATAACGGATTTTCTTACGGCAAAACTGGTGACTTTTTCTCTTCTCAAGACATCTATCTTTCAACCAGCGAAGGTTTGGTCCAGTTCAGAACGTTTGGCGGGGCAGATTCTTGGCAGGGAGAAATCAAAGGCGGTGCTGCAGCTGGCGGTAAAATTGGTGGAGGCAATGTTAATTTTTTCTGTAGTCAGGTTTTTAAGAAAGGCAGTATCTACGGAAATTTTGAAAAAGAAAAAGATTTCCTTAGCAATATAAAACGGGATGAAAAATCGGGTAAGTTCCAAAGTAGGTTATATACTTTATATAAAAAATATAATTCTAAATCTAGCCCTTCACAAAAATTGTTGACAGAATCAGAATTTGTGGACAAACTTATGACGATGGATTATAATTTCAAGAACAGTAAAGCAATATGCATGGAATTCTTAGATGTATTATATTCTGGGGATCGTACTAAACAAGACGAATTTACAACCAAAATGTTTAGGTACGCTCAGTCAGATGTTGATCAGTCTTGTTATTTCATTAAACTCTATTAAGGAATACGATGAAACCTTTTTCTGAATTTATAACAGAAGCACAGAACACCCACATGACGCATGTGGAGGACAAGGTTCTCTACGGTGGGGTTAACGGTACCCGTCAGGCAATTTTTGCCTTGCGTGATATGCGTGATATGTTAGGAGGGGGAGGCGGTTCTGTTTCGGTCAAATGGGACGGAGCACCTGCCGTATTTGCTGGAACAGACCCCCGAGACGGTAAGTTCTTTGTTGCCAAGAAGGGTATCTTCAATAAGAACCCCAAGGTGTATAAGACCCCTCAGGATATCGATGATGATACCTCGGGGGACTTGAACAAGAAACTTCAATTGGCGCTCAAGCATCTACCTGCTCTTGGTATCAAGGATGTTATTCAGGGTGACTTTCTGTTTGATCAATCAGATATAAAGACTAAGACTATTGATGGGCAGAAATATGTTACCTTCCATCCCAACACGATTGTCTATGCCGTTCCAGAAGCACAAGCAACGCCCATCAAGAAGGCAAAGATGGGTATTGTTTGGCACACTACGTACACCGGTAAGACTTTCGAGACGATGAGTGCATCATTTGGTGTGAAGGTGTCTAAACTAAACAAGACTACCGCAGTGTGGTCACAAGACGCGTTCCTGCGCGACCTTACTTCTGCTACTATGACCAAGAAAGAAACAGCAGATATAAACAAGACCCTTACCGAGATTGGTAAACTGTTCAATCAGATTAGCGGCAATACGTTGCGGGAACTAGAATCCAACCAAGTCTTGGCACAACACATTGAGCAATTCAACAATACTTTCGTAAGAGCGGGAACAATTGTTAAGAACTCCTCTGCCCATGCTGAGAAATTGATCAAATGGATAACTGCTAAATATCAGAAAGAGATCGATTCTAGAAAGAGCGAAAGGGGTAAGAGCACACAAAAAGCGAAACTAGACGCGTTGCTATCGTTCTTCTCTGCAAAAAATAAAACCAACCTAGTTAAAATGTTTGAACTGCAAAAATTAATAGTAATTGCCAAATTAAAACTTATAAATAAACTTAATCAATTGCAAAACATTGACACTTTTGTTAAGACCAGAAAAGGTTATAAAGTGACAGGTGCTGAAGGATACGTTGCAATTGATAAACTTGGTGGTGATGCGGTAAAGTTGGTGGACAGAATGGAGTTCAGTTACAATAACTTTTCGCCGGATATTGTTAAGGGTTGGGATAACCCTAACTAATTACATTGTATGGGACTCAACCAATAGAGGATAGTAAGATGGCTAAACGCCTATCATTCAAAGACTTTTTAGCAGTTGATTATACTCCAGGGGAACCTGAGCAAGTTAGCTGGAACGCTAAGAAAAGACACCGTGGTGTTGTTGGCGAATCTTTCGATGAAGAATTGAGTTTTTCTCAGCGCCGCGCTCGCGGTCGTATGATGAAGAAAATCAAAGCCAAACTGAAGATTGGTCGTGCCAAAGCAAGTCGCAAAATGGCAACGCTGCCCACTCTTCAGAAAAGAGCACAGAAACACGTCAGGAATAATCTGTTCAAGAAGTTCTCTAAAGGTAAATCTAGAGGCGAGATGCCACCTGCGCGTAGAGCAGAAATAGAAAAACGAATTGACAAACTCCCTCAAACTCGCATTCAAAACCTTGTTCGAAAAGAATTGCCTTTGGCGCGTAAGGCAGAAAGGGATAGAAAACAGAATAAAGGTAGTAGCAAGTAATGATCCCCTCGTTTAAACAGTACCTTGTCGAAGAAGAAAGAGAAATCTTCTTCACGTTTGGTAGGATGAATCCTCCAACTAATGGTCATGAAAAACTCCTTGATGTGCTCGGTAAGAAAGCAGGAAAGAATGCATACAAAATCTTTCTCTCGCAATCCCAAGACGCCAAGAAGAATCCTCTCTCATATGAGCAGAAGATCAAGCACTCGCGTAAAATGTTTTCTAAGCATGGGCGAAATATTCTTCTGAATAAGAAGATTAAGAATGTTTTCAATGCAGCAGTAAACTTATATGATCAAGGGTTTCGGAAAATAACCATGGTTGTTGGTTCGGACCGTGTCAATGAGTTTAATGCGTTACTGAATAAGTATAACGGAATCAAAGCGAACCACGGGTTCTATAACTTCGAGCGTATCTCTGTTGTTTCGGCAGGAACGCGAGACCCAGATGCTGATGATGTTTCGGGAATGTCTGCTTCTAAACAAAGAGACAATGCCAAGAATAACGACTTCACTGCATTTTCTCAAGGCGTTCCTGTCGGGATGTCCAGCAAAGACGCCAAATCATTATTCAACGATGTTCGAATTGGGATGGGACTAAAAGAAACCACAACCTTTGTCAATCATATCGACCTCGGCAAACTTTCGGAAACCCGCGAGAAATATATCGCTGGTGAGTTGTTTGAACCTGGAGATCGAGTTATAGTTAAAGAATCAAAAGCCACAGGATATATCTATCGCCTCGGCACCAACTATGTTATTGTTGCATTAGACGAAGGCAAGGTAACTCGTCAGTGGTTGGATGGAATTGTTTTAGAAAAAACAGACCAGTGGTATAAGAATAATCCTGAATGGGGAACTCCCGAATCTACCAAGAAAGCAAAAAGAATTACTCCTAATGAAGAAGTTGACCCTGTTGACCGCGCAAAGGATAAGATCTCTCGGGAGAAAGAAACAGATAAGGTTAAGCACGACAAAATGCTTGATCGGGCAAGGGTTCGTAGTGTTAACAGAATAAACCGAAGCACGGTTCCCAACCAACAGCAAAAAGAAACCAACAAGAATCCTGCCAAGAATCCGGTAGCAAAATTTGCTTCTAGGTTTAACAAAGCAAAAGTCGAACCAGACAAGAAAAAACAAACTAAGTCTGGATATCTCAAACACAAAAACACTATAAATAAGTAGCATGGAAATCAACGAAAAATCAGTTTCTAAACAACAGCAGAAATTTTTTGGCGTTGTGCGAGGGATACAAACTGGCGAAATCAAGAGTGCATCGCCTGCGGCCAAAAAAGCTGCAGCGTCTATGAGTAAGAAAGATGTTAAAGATTTTGCAGCAACTAAACACAAAGGATTGCCAAAGAAGGTAGATGAATTGAAAACCACAAAAGAAAACGTTAAATCTGCAGACAAGAAACCCGAAGTCTTCACCAAACCGGACGGCAAACGTGGTGTGCGTATGGTTTCAGTCGATAGAGAAGTCGTTAAGACCGAAGAAACTGATGACATTAAAGAAAAAGGTAAGGGTCTCTGGCACAACATTCGTGCAAAGCGCAAGCGTGGTGAACCTAGAGCCAAACCAGGCGATAAGGATTATCCCAAGACTCTGGACATCGAAGGTTACATAGGCGGTAAAGGCGAGAAGGGTCGGGACAAAGGCAATGCGGGTAAATTCGACAAGAATACTGCATACAGTCACGCCAAGACGCATAATGGCGTTGTCCATAAAGACACATCTGGTTCATACCTCGTTAAGCATGGTAGAGGTAAGAATGTCTCTGAAGAATCTGTTGCTGAACTGAGCACTAAGACTCTACAGAGTTTTGCAGATAAGTCTTGGAAAAATCCTAAACGCGCTCAAGGCGTTAAGACTGCAGCAGGAAAAATTGTTAAGAAAGCATTAGAAAAAGAATCTACATACACTGCAAAGGTTCCTAAGAAACACGATCCATCAAAGGATATTTCTGTTGCTGACTATAAGAAGAAGACTGGTAAGAAAACAGTTTCATTAAAGCATCTCACAAAGAACACTCATGTTAATCCGTTTACCGAAGAATCATTCGATCTTGATGAAGCAGCAATCAACTTTCGTAAATTACATCAAGAAATCATGGCATATGCCAAGAAGCATGGCGACATCGATAAGGAAGACTTCGAGAAGGTTGCTTCCTACATCAAAGAAATCGGTGACAATCAGAACAAACCCGATAGAGCAAACTTGAGATTCGCGACAATGAAGGCATTTGTTGCCGGTATGGACACAGATCCTCGTGATAAAGTGTATTCGTGGCTCAAGAAGTATGGTATGTTCAAAAATGGTAAAATGGTGCAAGAGTCAGAGTCCGTTGATGAAGTATACAGAAAACCACCGACACCTATTGGTAAAGGTAGTTCAGCAAAGTACAAAGAAGCGGAAGCAGAGTATGATCGCGAAAAATCATTTGCTCGCATGAGGAATCAACGGAAACCTATCAAGAAAGAATCATCAAAAGAATATGGCAAATCATTAGATCGTATCAGAGATAAGGAAAAGAAAGCAAAAATCAAACCTTCTGAGTTAGACAAACTTGCTCGTTTAAGAAACATGATGAAGAATGCTAATAACGAAGGCAAAACTTTCGAATCTTTTCGAAGAGAATTGCTTGACGAATTAACCGATAAACAAAAAGCAGAGATTGCTGCTCGTAAAGCAAAAAATTTAGCAAAACGTGGTGCTCGTCGCGGTCCTTCTAAGGGAACCAAACCCTCGGAAGGAGATTGGACTGCTCAGCAGCAAAAAAGTGCCAAGCCATTAAGTTTTGAGATTAACAAGAACGATAAGCACGATGACGTCCATAAAACCTTAGCAAAAGCAGCAGACGCCAGTCACCCTAGTCTTGGCGGTAGAAAAGTTACAGTTAAGATTAACGGTAAGTCTAAAGAAATGGCGCACAAAGATTTACAACACGCTGTTGATCTACACAAAAGACTTCCTTTAGGGAAGAAAGCAGCAGTTATGAATTTAATCCGAGATAAAGGACACGATGGCGTAACTGCCGCTGCTAATCATTTTAGGAAAACATACAAATGATTAGGTTTAGACAATTTGAGGCAACCTACCAAGGGAAGAAAGTGACACTAAACAAACCCTCGGCAGGGGATGTGAAGAAGTCAAAGGTCTTTGTAGACCCAGACGGTGATGGAAAGGCAACAAAAGTAAATTTTGGCGATAAGAATATGACAATTAAAAAACATATTCCTGCTCGTCGTAAATCGTTTAGAGCGAGACACAACTGTGACTCTCCTGGACCAAAAGATAAAGCGAAATATTGGTCATGTAAGGCGTGGTAACGTAATAACTTTACATAGGATGGGAACAGATGAACGAAGATCGATTGCAAAGAATTGAGGATAAACTCGATAAACTTTCCGATGTAGTAGTCGGTATGGCAAGAGTAGAAGAAAAGATTGTTGACCTTGAGGTGAGACGCGCCGAAGGTCACGAACGACTCAACAGAATGTCTGCTAAATTAGACGATGTTGATTCACATGTAATATCCATGCGAGAACGCATGAATGTTATATCAAAGGTGGTGTGGTTAATTGGTGCTGGTGTTATCACTGCGCTTATTACACACTTCCAAGAAATGTTATAAAGGACAGGATTAAAATGGATAAGCAAATTGTAGACAATATCACCACTGCTTGGCAGGAAGTAGTGATGAACGAGAAAAAGAAATTAGATCCTGTCAACCATAAGGAACTTAAAGGGAAGCATTCAGATCGCGATGACAAGGATGTGGATAATGATGGGGACGTAGATTCTTCTGATCAGTATCTTCATAAGAGACGCAAAGCAATCTCTAAAGATATGAAAGAAGACGACGACATGGAAACTGATGAACCTATGGCAAAAGATGGGATGACGAAGTGTGGTGAATGCAAAGGTTCCATAGAGAACCACGACGAAGAATGTTCTAAGTACAAAGGCGAAGAAAAGCAGAGTACTAAAGAAAGCGTTTCGGTTCGACACACAGAACATGGGCACGGCGAAATCATTTCTGAATCAGACGAAGGTTTTGATATCTTATTTGATCACGGTGTAGAGTTTAATGTTCCTGCCGAACAACTTGAAGGCGTGTCATCTGCTATCAAAACTGCCAAGCGTATGAGCGGTAACATGACTGGTGCTGTCAAGAAGATTGACAAGTCTAAGAAAGGCATGAGTGACAATCCTCGTGTACAGAAAGCACTGAAGAAAGCAAACGAAGAAGACGAAGTCAAAGAATCTGTTCAAGAAGGCACCGTTGCTGAGTTTGAAGAAGAAGTTGTCGCAACTTATGCAAACTTTGTTCAAGGTACTAGAGCGGCACTTGCGCAAATGTGGGAAGCAGCTGCTCCTAAAGATAAGCATGTACCCGCCTCTGCTTCTGATGAAGAAATGAAGGACAAACTTAAAGGTAAAGGCGCTGAGGATATGGCTAAAGACGCCGATATGAACAATCCAGAAGTTGCTCTTGATGACGAAGAAGGACATGATGATGTTGTCAAGGCTGGGCGTGCTGTTAAGAAGCAAGCATCAGTTACTACTTCTAACAAAGGTGATACCAAAATTATTGATCCAGTTAAGGGTCAGGTAACGAAACCAACAAAATGAGCAAAGAAAACGAACCGACAATGTTATTTGAAGCGCCTGTTACTAAGGTTGCTCCCCTTCATCATGATTGGAAAAATCATTATACAGATGAAACAGAAGAGGAGCAATCTGATGGCAGCAAAGAAGACAGTTGATAAAGCATTAGAAGGTGCTGACACTAATGGGGATGGGCACATCTCTATGGAAGAGTTGGAAGCACACATGAACCTAGAGTTCAAGCGCAAAGAACTCGAAGACGCTGATGCACAACGTGATGCCATTCGCAAGATGGCATGGTTCTCGTTGATCGGTTTATTATTGTATCCGTTTGGAATCTTCCTTACTGATATGTTTGGGTTGGACCAAGCAGCAAAATTAATTGCTGACATTGCTCCAACATACTTTGCATCAATCGCCGTACTTGTCTCTGCCTTCTTCGCAGCGGATGCTGTCGGGAGCAGGAAGAAAGATTAATGGCAGAATTTCACACCAAACGCCAGAGACTAAACTCTAATAATAATGTACAGTATGAAGTCCAGATGCAAGCGGATCAATACGGTAACATCTTCAATGAAGGTGCTACCGCACGATCTGCGTTTGGTGAAGCAATTGCTGT
>Ga0208303_1000551_pt1 | contig 15491 bp, 15 predicted proteins | sample CB_VirMetaG_2_FD_184537 | JGI IMG/M metagenome (GOLD analysis project Ga0208303, IMG submission 184537) | Freshwater to marine saline gradient viral communities from Chesapeake Bay - CB_1504_2 Viral MetaG (SPAdes) (version 4) | ecosystem: Environmental > Aquatic > Marine > Coastal | place: USA... | reverse complement strand
CAACAATTGTTCCTGTAATAGCGCCATCACTAACCCTTAGCCCTACTTCTCCAGTGCTACTTCTTACAAAAATATAATCTTGTGTTATTTCTGAAGTAGAAACAATTATATGACCTGTAAAAGATGTCGTACTAAACTCAACCTCAATCTCAAAATCACCCGCAAATGTAATAGGTGATGCAATCTCATAATAAGCATTTGCAATCGGGTCTAGGTCTATGAATACCCTACCCCCAATCTTTTTGTAAAACCACTCATACATACAATCCATTAAAGCCTTCATTTTAGAACCCCCTTCTTATATGCACCTTGTGAACCGCTATTTGTTGTCATAATACTTCCTATTACCATTTAGTTTTATTAGCCCAGTAAGCTGCACTCATCTTGCCTTTAGCTATATTCTTGGCATGACGGGCTTTGAATGATTTGCGTTTAGCTTTCATCTTATCTCCTTCACCAGCCTTAGCCTTTCCTGCTGTAGATGCACCTTGCTCCCCGAATCGGATAGTCTTAATTTTATCTCCGACCTTTGCTACAACTACATGGCTCTTAGTAGGATGACTAGGAGTCTTCTTAGGCTTATTGAAACCTGATACTCCTGCTCTACCTAATCTAGAATCTTTCTCTGGCATGTTACTTCCTCTTGCCTTTACGCTTCATTCCAGCGTAGCTACCGTTGTCTGCTCTGTTAGCAGTCTTAGAACGTACCCTCGTATTACTCTCTTCTTTACTACCACCGTTACGTAGAGGCTTCTTGTGGTCTATATCCTTACCATCACCTTTAGAAACCTTACCTTTCTTTATAGCTTGGCTACGAGCTTTGTTCCTAGCTGCACGTTCTTTCTTGGCTTTATCTGTAGAATTATAAGCTCTCTGCTGTTTACTTCTCGCAGATGCAGTAGATGATGTTTCACCTTTCTTTGGCATAATTTCCTCTTAATATGTCATTCATCGTATAATAGAGACCGTTCATCGCATTTATGCTTGACAGCTTTTCAAATATCCAGTACTTTATAAAGATAATCCATAAGTAATTATATATATCATCATCATTCCTTACTACTTCCTACTTCTTCCTTAAAGAATTAAAATCAATAACATTATTCATAACATTATTAACATCCTTCTTAGCAGTATCTTTTCCTTTTAGACTTCTTAATGTTGTAAAATCTATAGAATCTCCTTCATAAGCCTTCTTCTTTAAAGTTGTCTCTGTCCTTTGCTTCATCTTAGATACCTTGGATTCAAGATTACCTAATATGTTCGTTTCTTGCGGTAAGATATGCCCAAATCCTTCAGGTTGAGAAGGTCTTAGTTCATACTCTTTTGTAAAGCTTTTCTGCTCTTTAGCAGGTTTACCTTTATTAAAGTTCTTTATATCTTCTAAGTTATCTTCGTAGTTCTTCCTTTGAACATCCTTGAGTACACGAGTTAGCAATGCATCATCTAATTCCCTAGCTTTTCTATCACTAAGACTCCCCTTTTTACCTCTGTACTTCTCCCACTTCTCAGCAGCGTACTCTATGTCTGGGTCTTTATGCTGTTCTATAAGAAGTTTTCTTTGTGAGTCTGTGAATTTAACTCCACTGTTCTCTACCAACCTCCCTATGTTGGCATTATCTAACCTACCACCTAGATTCTCTAGTCTAGTTATACTCTCTACAGTATCACTTGGTACATAAGCAGACTTGCCAGCAGCCCTCAATGACTTCACAGCAGAAAAGATACTCATTACTTAACACTCACTACTTGTCCGTTTTTAATAACAACCGTCTGCCCATTACCATCCTCGTACTCACCATCCTCATAAGAAGATAAGTCAACTCCTTGCTCTGAAGCCATCAAATTGTAATCCTGTTTTTCATTCGTAAAACTTTCCACAGGTATATTTACATATTTATTAAGAAGTCCCATAACCTCATCTGCTACTAACTTACCTTCCGTACCTGTTACATTTGACATAGCTTTAACATAATCATTTACTACAACTAAAGACGCATTAAGATTCATAAGATTAGTTATCATAGTAGCATCTGTGCTTTGTCCTAAAGTGCCTTCCTTGTACTTAAAATTTAAAGAACCGTTTGTATTCTGCAATTCAATTCTGTCTCGCAGGTTGTAACTCCCTTTCTGCGAAGAGGGCCTGTTTCGGTCAATGCGAATTCCCGTTGTCTCCGCAAATGCCATTCCACTTACACCAAGATTAACTAAATTAGTATAAGCATTATTAAAGTTATTTCTCAAATGGTTATCAAAACTTGAAGTCAAAGCAGAAATAATGTCAACACCTTCAGATACAGCGTTATCAACAGCAGGTTTAACTTTTTCTTTATAGTCATCCCTAGCTAATATTGATAGTGGCGCACCGAGAACAGCTTTAGACGCTCCCTTACCTTTCTTGTCTATGTTACCAGTATTGCCATAGGTAAGACTATCTTCTACCCACTGCATATCTGAGGTACTTAATTCTTTATCATTGTCTAACTTATCCATTATGTAGTCTTGAGTAAGAGCATTCCCTTCTGATATAGTTTCCACATCCGCATTATTAATGAAACTAGTAGTCTTATTTATAATCTTAGAAACTATACCTAACGCTACAGGAGGTTTTACAATGGAGTTTCCTCCTTCGCCTACGGTATCAGAAAAAGCTGTTTGTTTATAACCTACAGCCCTAAGAAGGGAACCCTCCATTGTTCCTGCAAAGCTTACCCCTCCAAATTTACTCCCAGTAAAATACTCAACACCATTTTTAAGATCATTTAAGTCATCTTGAGAGAGGTTACCATCACTCGCATTTTCAGCAGCCTCTACTGCATCGAAGAACTGAGGTGACATGATGGTATTAATTTTATTTGTTACTGAATTAGCAATTTCTTCCGATACTTGTTTGCCAGAGATAATATCCTTTATTCCTTTGTCATTCAAAAGACCTTGTATTTGTGCTGTGTAAACGTTAATAAGTCCATAATTAAGGAATTTCTTTTTTTCCTCTCCCACTAATTCCCGTATTTTAGCAGGGGCGTTAACTGTAGCTTCATTAATAATATTTATTAAGTTATCACCAGCAAGTTTAGCACCTTCTGCATCACTTGCTCTCCATGCTTTTGTTATTTTTTCCGTAGCTGCGTTGAGTTTAAGCTGTAAGATTGTACGTGCTTGAGATAAGATAGAAGTAGTAACATTCTGAGAAACACTCGCAATTTCTTTTTGAATAGTTATTTCTTTTGTCAGAACCTCTCCTTGTTTAGCGTAATCTTCTTTCTGTTCAGGGGTTAGCGCACCTATTTCTTGTTGGTCCATACCTAGAATCTGACTAGCAAAAGCAGCACTTGCCATATCAATTTCTTCTGTTTCTGCTTTTACAGCTTTAGCTTCCGCATCCATACGAGTATCAATTTCAGAAACAGTATCCCCTGTAATAGTATTTGTAGTTTTAAGTATACCCATTGCCATTGAAGGTGAGTAATCTTTAAAGAAGTCTGTTTCCATTGAATTTCGTTTAGTTCTTGAAAGAGTATTATTTTCCCCCGTCCGCCTAATTTCCCGAAGTTTTAATACACCTTCAGCAAATTTTTGCTCATCCTGCATCTCTTTTTGTGCAATAGCATCTAAAGAGTTTTGGGCTTTGTTTTTCGCATAGAACTGTAAGCCTGTGCCAATAGCATTAACTATATCCCCTCCTAAAGACTTACTAGGGGGAGAAAAAGTAGGAGACTGAGAAGCAGTCTGTTGTAGTTGTTTTATATCTCTAGTAAACTCTGCCATTAGTTAGTGACCTCTTCTAGTAATTCATCATTTAATTCTTCACCTGTTTTTCCGTAGAGTTGTCGTAACATACTCTCTAGCACCTCTTTTTCAGATACAAGTGATACTTCTTGTGGACTAGCCTGTATTTGTAATTTAATAAGACCTAACCTTTCTTTTATTCTTTCCTGCTGTACAGCAGGAGTTTCTTGCTCTAAAGCACGAAGGAGAACACTGATACCTTTTTCCTGTATAGATCTGTCTATAGTTAAACCTCCAATTTTTATAGGTTTTCCTATTTCTACTATTTTAGACCTAAATGTTTTAATACCCTTGTCCGTTAATAAGTCAGGCTCACCTATTATCATTGCTCTAAAGTTTCTAATTAAAATTTCACTAGCTTCCTCTTCTGAAAGGTTATTACCTTTCTTTATGAACGCATTGTTCAATTCAAATTGTGTTTTTCGCATCATATAATTTTGAAATGTATCAGAAGATGTTCTTGGTAAATTTTCTCTTTTAAAGTTTCTATTAGCGTAAGCTGCCGAATAAGGGACACCTCCTATTAATTGAGAGGTTTGCTCATACATCGTTGTTTTATCTTGAGGAGAAAATGTTGATTTCGTTACTCTTCTTTCAATATTAATAGCCATGTGTATAGCTACAGCATCATCAACAAGTTTTAATTGTGATGCAAATTCTAATGCTGCAAAGATAGCATCTCTGGAATCTAAATCCTCCATAGCCATTATCATTTTAGCGTTGTGTATCATAATTTTAACAGATCCAGCAGCAGCTACATAAGGTAAACCTAAAATAGAATCAAGAGCATTTTCTGTAGAAATTCCTGTTATTTTATTGTACATAGATTTTATATAACTGTTGTTTGTATACTTTTCCTCCCAATCAACATCCCCATCGAATAAAGCATTTGTAGAAGAAGTCGCTAATCCCATATAGTAAGTTTCTGCTAGGAAGTTTGAAGGTTGGTCTATACCTACACTTTTAAAGAAAGCTTTAGCTTGAGGATCTAACATCTTATCAAACCTACCTTCCGCTATTGCCTTTAAATATTCTTTCTGGCTTTCTCCAAAGTCTAAGTCAAGTGGGTCAAAGTAAGCCTCCCCGAACATTAAACTCCCAATAAGCACTGTCCCTAGGGCTGCCGATGTTGTTTTAGCATAAGGGTTAACCTTACGACTCCCTTTCGGTCTTACCGCATGAGACATTAAACCTAGAGTTAGAGGGTCTAAGAATTGTCTTGTAGCAAGTCTTGCCACATAACTATGTAAAGACATTGCCATTTTAAGAGGATTATCCGCATTTTGAAAACCCAGACGAGCCGTATCATTTTGATTAAAAGAAAGCCCTCTAGCTTCATATGTTATTTGTTTTAGATTTTCAGGTGACATCCAATCCGAACCCTTATTCGCCTTAACAAAATTATTCTTTGCTACAAAAAAAGTAAGGAGTTCAAACATATCCATAGCACCTAGAACACTACCTTTCATTAGTTTAATAGGTAAACTTAGTGCTTTAGATACAGCTACTGTAGTACCCCTTGTTTTTTTATTCTCCATAAGAGTTTGTAACAAGAAAGACATATCTGTTTGGTAATCTTGTCCAGCACCTACTGTCCTAACAATCCCACTGTCTATTATAACTTCCATTTCTTTTTTAATTACACTGACATCCACACCCCTTTCCGCAGCAATAAGTTTATGCCAAGTTCCTATGTTGTCTGTATTCTGCGCCATAACAAGAGGCACAAACTGAAACATAAGTTCGTGTAAGGATTTTGCTACAGTCACAGGGCCTTGAGAAAGAAGAAATGGAGTTTGTGCAATCGGCCCCATAATTTGATACAAAGCATTCCCCCAGATATATCTGACATTTGTCAACCCTGAAGCGAGTGCTTGGGCTTTCGTTATATCTAACTTTTTTAAACCTGCTTCTATACTTGTGTTACCTTTTGCACCTGCCCACATTTCTGACTTTCTAATAACAGAGTTTACCCATTCAGCAGCATTATCTAGATCTCCACCTTCTCCTAGTCTTATTTTTCTGTGAAAAGATATAGCATCTTGCACCTTAGCTGCGTTCTGAGGAAGATTTTTAAATATGCTTGCTTGATTAAAAATACTAATGTCAACAGGGAACTTAGATACAGATAAAATATCTTTGTTCATATCCATAAAGCGTTGTTTCATTAAACTTTGGGTGGGCTGCTCGTATTTATTACGGGTTTTATATAAAGTTTTTATATAAGCATCATATGGGTCAAGCACTTCTGCTACACCAAACTCTTCTCCATGAAAACCTTTTAATCTTTCTCCTCTTTCTATGCTCATCTCTAAAGCAACAGCTCCTGATGTTGTTAAATTATGCCGACGAGCATATTCTCTTGTAGGTTGAATTGCATCTTCTAATTTACTAGGTAGTTTTGCACCTCTATTAGCTAATGCTGCGGCTAATAAATTAGCTTCTTTTATATTCTTAGATATCCCCATAGGGACTCTAACATTTTGTGATATACCATCAACTTTTTTTCTAACTATCCCTAGAACAATGTGTCCCTCATCTTTATAAGATGTTTGATAATGACCCTTTACATAAGGTACTACATCTTTTTGTAAAGGCTTTATGTCTTCTGCTGCCCTTCTTACAATAATTTGTGTAAATTCCCCTACAGGAGTTTTTACAGGCTTATACAGAGTTGCTACAACACCCCCACCCTCATACAACCCATCTATAATGTTTTGATTAAGAGGAAGATCTGTTTTGCTTTCAGGGTCATATATACGTGTCCCTTTTAAGGACTTAGCTTCGGGCTTATTAAGGAGAGGTTTTGATATATAACGCTCATTACCAATAGCTGTTGTTTTGTATCTCCCCTCAGAAAGAAGAGCATACTCCATGTCATTCTTAATATACCAATTAGCAGAGTTAATATTCCTAGCAGCTTTTAATGCGTCAATTGTTCTTTGAGAAGGACTTCTCCCTAACAATTCAGTTAACTTTATTAAATCTATTTCATCAATACCCATATCCTGCATTTTAGTAGAAAGCATATTAAAATCATTTAGATCATCTCTGTGTATAGAAAGTTCAAATAAACTTTGAGATTTGGCTTCTAAATCCATACCAAAAGCATTAGCCCTATCTCTTATGTTGCTGTATGTTTGTTGTATTTTATCATTAAATAACAAATCATCATCGAAGACCTGATTAAGAATAGGTTTAAAGACTCCACCTGTTACTAAGCCTTCTCCACCTAAAAACATTCCATTCCCTGACAAAGGAGTTGTTTGCTGAACCTGCCGAATTTCTATAAAGTAATCCCCGTATCCATTCACGCCTTCCATTAAATCATCAGAAAACCTTCCGTAAGGAGTTTTTCTAACTACTGTTGCATTGTCTCCATACAGCTTTTTAACAACGTTACGTGCATCCCCTGCTGTTTTAAAACCTCCATCTTTAGATTCCCCCATCCTAACAACAAAAGTTCCTAGAGAGCCAGTTGAGGAACTAGGGTTAGCTTCAAAAAAAGATTTATCTAGATGAGGTGTCGTTGCTTCCCCCATATCTTTTGAAACTTGTAAAACGTATGTAGGTAATAACCCGTCTATTTCTTCTTTCTGTAATTGTTGTGCTAAGTGATTGTTATCTATTTTTCTTTGTAAGGATTCACTTAAATAAGTGTGATGTATACCATCAGGTTGTGGAAGGTCATCAGAGTTTTTTGCCATACGAGGAAGTATTCTTCTTGGCATATCCGATGGGTCTACACCCATAGAGTCCGTAACAGCCTTAATATCTTTATCAGAAGTTAATTTTTTAAACTCTTGTGTATTTTTAGAAACAACTATATCTAGAGCTGTACCTGTTCCCCCATTAGGATATACGGGATCATTCCTACTCATAAACTCCCCTTCAATATCAGGAGATTTTTTTAATTCTATAGCTTCAATTGTATTGTAAAAAACAGAATCCGTCAGACGACTTATCTTCCTCATTTTTAAAGAGTCTTTTATAACTTTTACTAAAGGAAATACTACGGCTACTTCGGATATTAAATTTTCTGTAAAGTTTATAGCATCATTATAAGTAAATTCATCTACTCTATTCGGGCCTTCTAGAATTTTTTCAAACACTTTAGTAGCAATATCTAACTTTAATAAATCGTTGTCGGTTGCACCTGAAGTTTGTGTCCTTTGAAGTACCTCCACTATTCCCGTTAAATAAGCTGCTTGGTTTTCTGGGGGAGTTGACCAATATTTTTTAGCTACATTATCCATAGTCGTATTACCAGCTAAAAGCTGCATAGCATATTCCGACTTACCTTCAGCTAAGGCATTCTGAAAATCTACGTATATTAGTTCCCCATAAATAGGAATTAATATTTCCCCTATATCCGCTAACAAGGAATCGGGTTTTAAAGACAAAGACGCAGCAGTCGAAAAAGCTTGCATTGTTCTTACTTGATTATTTAAAAATACAAAAGCATTTTCTGGTACTACTTTATCATGAGATAAAGCATCATAAAAATTCACTTCTGCTTTTATTTTCTTTGTCTCAGGTTTTGTGTTCTCTATCTCTATAAAGTCTTTTACTTTCTTTGCGTTTTCTTCTGGACTCTCCCCAAGAGATGCCATTAAAGACTCTTCTTTTGCAGTATTAGCAATAGTAGTCATGTTATTATCAGAAGTATCCCTTATAGAAGGAAGTCCTTGCAAAGCCCTTTCCTGCTCGGCTTTAACAGTTTCAGGTGGGATAGGCTTTTCTGAAAACAAAGAAGATATAAACACTTGTTCTTTTATATCTGATGGCTGCTCTATTTCTCTAGGAGCAGTTCTTATTAAGTCATTTCCTTTATAAGAAGGTTTATTAACCAAATCAGTTTGCCCCATAACAACATCAGGCTCTCTTTGTTCCCACACCTTACCACCTTCTATAGGCTCACCACTTCCTCCACGTACAGCATTCTTTTCACCTTCCTCCATCTCAAGAGCTTCAAAGGCAGTCTCTAGTGATTTTACAGCTTCAGGATTAAATCGGCTTAAGGTGCTATTCCCTGCTTCTGTAGTAGGTTTATCTGAAACAAGTTCCGTTTCTAATGCTCCAGCTTTCCTAATATCCTCTAGAGTATAACCTTTAGCTTTCAAGGCCTTAGCTTTTTCTACAGCCTTAGCTTCATTATCTTTAGCTTCAGGATAAGATTCAATTGCACCTTCTCTTGTTTCTACTTCAATCATTTATTTCACCTACTAGGGGGGTTTAAATCTATTACAGGAGCGCCACCATCAGTCCTTGAAGGTGTAGTTTTGTTAGGAGCCATATTTGCTCCCATCATTGCTAAGTTAGCTACAGAATTAAACGTAGAAGCTTGCCCTGCATATTGATTAGCTTTACTCATATTCTGTGCTATACGAGTTTGAAAGAAATCCATTTGATTTGAGAACTGCATATTCCCTGCTGTAAGAGAACCTACGGCACTATACCCACCTTGAGCTGCACTACTCTGTAATGTCCCTCCAGTAGCTGCTCCTTGAACTATCTGTGCTTGAGCTATACGTTGTTGTCGTACTGCTGCCATTTGCTCTCTAGCTTGCTGCGCTCTCCTCACACCCTCTTGGTTACGAGAAGCTTTCCGTTGCGCTTTACGAGACTTCTCTCCCGTCACAATACTCCCTGCTGTCGCAGTACCTGCTATTACTAAAGCTGTTGTTACAGGGTCAAGCATAATAGTTCTCCTTTAAATTGACCATTACTTGTGTACATTTCATCTATTACATCCATACCAAATAAACTACCAAACTTAGTAAGTTTTTTATTGTTACTAAAAGCATAAAGTTCATTTCGAGGGGCTTGGTCAATTAGAATGTAAAAAACATTAAGCATATCTCTATACACAGAAAGCTTCCATTTTTGAACAAGACAATGAACTACCCACCCCATTGAGCTATCCTCAATGTATACAGAAAAATTAGAATCTTTGTATAGACAAGGGTGTTGTATAGAATCTTTTTCTAAAATATCTACAATCACATTCTACCTCTCATGGTATAACCTACGGAGTACCCTAAGAGTTGCATATCTTTCTCTGGCTCGGCTTGAAATACAAATTGAACAGCATCCCCATTACCACGAATATTGAACTTCTTAGAAATAAGACTCTCCCCTGTATCAAATACATAAGGATAAGCATCTGGTATAAAGCCTCTTTGCATTGGCTTGTATAACTGCATAGCTTGACCTCTTCCTACGTTATTTAATACACCTGTGTACTTACCGTATGCTGCACTCTTATCAAAGTCCCAACGAGCTTGAAACAAGCAACCACTAGGGTAATCGAATACATAACTATCTGTACCGTACCCTGTTATAGTTGTTTCTGTCTTTCTAAAAAATACTTTAGCTTGTGACACAGCTTTCTTATTAGAAAACTTACCAAGTGTTTCATATCCTGTTACAAGATAAGCTTTTTGGTCTGTACCAAAATCTTTAAATACACGATTCCCTCTAGAAGAGAAGGAGTACGTAACATTAGTATCAGTCTGAAGAGAATTAGGGTAGTACAAAGCATTAGCTATAGTAAATGGCATACGGAGTTTGTATGAGGCACTAGACTGTTTCTGAGGATAGAATGCTCCTATAGTAGTATCTAGAACTAAACCTTCTCCCTGTGTCTTAGGTAGCCACCACTCACATTGTTTTGTACCAGAATTATACACACCTTGTGCGCCTTCTCCTGCAAGAGTAGACAAGTAGTAAGAACGGATTGTTGTTTCTGTTATATCAGCAGCATCCACACCTTTAAACTGATTTACAGACAACTGCATAATACCGTTATTGGAAAAGTAATAAACACTGTTATCGGCTACTACAATACTCTTAGAGCTATCTATTCCTCTTTCTGTAATTTTTTCTACATTAAAAGATGTAGCTTTAAATCCTCCATCAGGGTTGTAGATATACCACACACCATTACCAGCAAAAATAAGAACACCTGAACTATAAGATTGCATAGCTTTAATGCGCTGAGTATCTTCTAGTTCTATAACTCCTCCATCTGTATCTAATAAATCAGGGAACTCACTACTAGTAGGGTCATTCTGTTGGTAACATCTCCCTGCATCGTTGTCAGTTTCGACAACTTGAGTGAAGTACACCATACTGTCTACAGCGTAAAAGAATCTCCCAAATGCACTAGCACAGGAAGTAGGGTTCTTAAAGTTCTTTTTTGGGTTATCTACTGCCATAGTCTCCTCCTCTTTCTTTTAATATCATTATTCTGGATCTAAAAATTCATCATAGGGTGGCTTGTAAGGAGGAACACCACCACCACCAGAAGGAGTGTTAGGGTCATCAGGGTCTATAACATCAGGCTCATCTGGACTATATGTAGGAGTTCCTGCGAAGTTTATAGTACCTATAGGGACAAGTGTTGTGCTTGGCGCACCATCATCTTCGGGAGAACTTAACTTAGAAGTTCTGTCAAAATTATTAATATCATAAACATAGTGACCTCTTCCTGCTTTACTGTTACCAAAGTTAGCTCCCTCAACATCTTTAGCTGAGAACACTGTATCACCACTTTCATCTATAATAACTCCAATAGACGCTACTTGTGCATTACTCGGATAGTAACCATTACCTCCTTCTCCTGCCTGAGCATTTGTGTAATCTTTGAAAGCTGTAGTCACTAGTTTTTCTATTTTATTGTCTTCCACATCAGCTCTTTTAAGATGCCAATCAGCATTAAATAGATTGTACTTATGGTTGTCTGAAAGATTAGTCGGATTCTCAGATATTTCTAACCCATCATCCACTAATTCAAAGTCACGTACATTTACCTTAATACTACTAACAAAAATTTCCTTTGTAAGTTCTTTGTACTCACACATAATAGGATTCGTACCTTGGTCTGTAGTAATGACAAGGTAGTTAGTAGTCTCAGCTATTTGTGTTTTTACTACAACAGAAGAAATTGCAAGTTCTGCTATAAATGTAAAGTCATCATCTACTGCATGAAAACGCAGTTTTGTTTGCGGGGTGTCGTCTGTAACTGTAAGGCATACTAAAGATGGGCCTCTCCAATAGAACACGTTTTCTACAGCAGCAAATCCACCAGTAACAACAAAAGGAGTTACTAGCTCTTCAAATCCTAATCGTCTTTTACGAATTAAGCCATCTTTGTTAATTACAAAATTTAATTCACCTGCTGTAAATCCTTCAGGAAAAGTTAAAGCAGAGGACTCTGTATTCAAACCTTTAATTAAGGAAAGGTAATCTTTTTGACCTGAAGCTCTAGGCATTTTTAATCCTTATATCCACCCATTAAAAACTTCTTAATGGCACTAGGTTGTTTATGTTTAGATGGGACTTCTAAGCCATTTGCTTCTGCCCACTTCAATAAGTCCGCTTTAGAAATTAAACTCTCTAAATCTGCACTTTTATCAACAGAGGATTCAGGTGCTTTTTTACTTAATTGATAAAGCTCCCAAGCTCTAGCTGCTTCACTCTTTCTAATAAAGCATCCACTTAATGCCTCAGCAACTTTGCCACTACGACTCCATCTATAAAACCCATCAAAAATTAATTTGTAATCAGTATCCATTATCCGCCATGACCTCTTGGTACATAACTCCCACTTAAACCCCTTCTGCCGTATTTAGGTTTGCTTTCGCTTTGACCTAGTGTACGGTTGTCTTGTTGGAGTTTTATTTTCTTGACTCTCGCTCTTTGAGCAATCATGCCAATAGGTTGTTGATGAACTAAAGTAAGTGCTTCATTAAGAAACATATCTAAGAAAGTTTCAGACAAATGATTCGGAATTGGTATTACAAAAGAATCTTCTTGTAAAAATACTTTCTCTTGTGAAGCTACAAATCTGGTCTTACTTGCTTGAAGGGTAGTATCGAATTCGTTATTATAAGAATCGAATACAACATGAACATTATCAAAAGAGGTAAAATAAGAAGGAAACTGGTTAGTACTGATAGACATTTTATTATCATTGTAACCTTCCACTATTATAGAATTTGTTTTATTAGAATGCAAAGTATATTCAATGAAGTCAAGAGGAGGTAAGTAACCAACTAATTTGTAGTCAAGTTCTCCTGCTTCCTTTGATACATTGTACCATATCTTACTTCTTTGTATCTTCTGAACCCTTTCAGGTAACAGCATGTAGTTAGGTCGAGTTGTATCAGCTAAAGACTCTAGAGTTAGCTCATCCATAGTAAACAAGACGTTGTCATACTCTTGAAGCATTTGGTAATACACACGCTCCGCAATTTTAGCTACTTGTTGAGATTCATCCGTATCAAAAATACTGTCTACATAAAAACCGCTTGTCGCATCAAGGTACTCTTGTGTAACTTGTAATAATGTTCTTTTCATTTTTCTCTCCAAGGAACTTTATGAAAGGGACTCCTAAGAATCCCTTTTAAAAGTTAACTCTTGCTTAGACAGGAGTTGCTATAGTCACTAGTGCTTCAGGACGTTTAAGCGCAAAGCCATAACGACAAGTAGCAGACCATTCATCACGTTTCAGGTTAGTGTTACGGAAGAATTCAGTCTCAGGACGCTGACGGATAACACCCATAAACGGCATTGAAGTGTCATTAGCCATAGACATTGCAATACAACCTTTACCAGTAATTGCACCGCCACCAGTACCATCACTCTTAGCTAGAGCTTCGGCAGTAACTGCTGGCAAGTTGTGACTTACCATAATGTTAATACCAGCAATGTTACGAACAATGTTAAGCTTATCGCCAAAACCAGTTTGTACTAAACCTTGAACATCGAAGTTAAACTGAGAACCATTACTTACTTCAGTAATGTTTAATAGTTTATTAAGTTCGTATTCGGCTTCAGGAGTGACTATTAACATACGATTTTCGGTAGGGATATAAGCCTTATCGAAAGCGTACTTGACGAACATAATGTCCTCAATAGTTAAAGCACCACCAGTACCACCGCCTTTAAGACGATGAGGAACACCACCAATAGCGTTGTTATTACCAAGGGTCTGAGAGTTAGCTGTAGCTAAACAAGCAACTTCCAAATCCGTAGCCATAGCAATACCAGACTTGTGAACATTCTCTTGATAGAACGCTTCTGACTGATGCGCGTCCTGCTTCATACGATCTGTTACAAAGAAACCGTCCTGCTTATATGCAGTAACAGTAAGGTCTTTACGAGAAGTAGTCATACCATCATAGGCAATCTGAGTATTCTCGGTGTAGTCTGTAACATCACGATCTGCCGTTAAAGTAACATTAAGAGTGTCACCATCAGGGAAGATACCTGTTTTGTCATCGAACAAAGGACGACCAACTAACCAGTCATCGAACTGCTTCTCTAAAGAAACTTGATATAGCTCTTGACGAACTAGGTTAGGGACTTGTGCATAAGTAAAATTTGACATAATATTTTCTCAGTTAGAAAGTTAATTTAACACCTTGTTTCTCTGCAATCTTACGATAGTTATCTATAGCTGTATTAACACGAGTACGGTCATTAAAACCACGCGATAGGTCTAGCCCAGATTCCTTTTTCTGCGTAAAACCAGATACAGAGTTACTAGGGTTATAAGTTGTTTTGGGTTGTTTATCTAAACCAAATAACTTCTTAAAGCGTTTTGGATTAGCTTGTGCCTCTTTGATAATGTCTTCATCAGACATACCTAAGTCCTTAGCACTTTCACGGAGTTTCTCCTCAAAAGAATCTCCATATATCGCTTGTGCAGCTCCTATACTTTCATTTTGGTTTTTACTAAACACTTCTTGTTGTTGGGAAGTGCTTAATGACCCCATAACTTCTTGTAGTAGTTGCTGTTTAAGCGTTTCAACGTCCAACTGAGGGGTTGTCTCAGTGGTTTGACTTGGCTGTAATTCGTTCACAGGGGATTCCTCTTTATTTTTTAATTGTGATAAAGCGTCTTCCAGCTTTGTACTTTGGTTAAGTTTAGCTTCAAGTTCCTGAATTCGAGCTTCCATCGTTTTAGTCTCATCAACCTTATCTTTAATAAAGTTCTGAGCAGATTGCCAAGATTGTTGAGCTTCTTCTGTGTTGTTAAAAAGACGCTCCTTACCTTGACTATCTGTACCACCGAAAAGTGGTTTAACCTCTTCCTGAGATATGACTGGGTTAGTCTCCAATATTTCTTTAGTGTCTGGGTTAGACATTGTAATTCCTCTTATTTCTTTTTAGTTGTGGTTTTCTTAGGTAGCTTTTTCAGTTTCATTGGTTTTAAGTTAGTCGTTAACTTTTTAGGCTTCGCAGCGGCAGGAACTTTTATGTATTCGCCCCTCACCATGGTGTATCCCTTTTTAGGAGCTTTCTTTTTATCTTGTACTTGTTTACGTGTTGCCATCTTTATTACCTTAGTGTTGTTTTGATTTTCCGAACCAACCACTACCTTTCAGTTGGAAGTTCGAGCTTCTTATTACTTTATGCATACCTTTGGCACAATCCTTACAAACTACTTCTGGACTTTCTGTCATGCCATGTACAACCTCCTTATCATATTCACATTCGTAGCAGTGATAAACATACGTAGCCATTAAATTTTCCAATCTAGCTTTTTTATAATTTCTCTTAGTAGTCTTCTTTGAGCTTTATTCTTTATAGATACATAAGAAAATTGAAACTTTGAAATAAACTCATTTTTAGATTCATCTTCTTTTACTAATTTTTCTATAGAATCTTCTAAATGCGATATAAAAAGTTCT
>Ga0208303_1000548_pt1 | contig 15516 bp, 34 predicted proteins | sample CB_VirMetaG_2_FD_184537 | JGI IMG/M metagenome (GOLD analysis project Ga0208303, IMG submission 184537) | Freshwater to marine saline gradient viral communities from Chesapeake Bay - CB_1504_2 Viral MetaG (SPAdes) (version 4) | ecosystem: Environmental > Aquatic > Marine > Coastal | place: USA... | reverse complement strand
ATTTCGATTATGCCGAGGAACAATGGAAGGATAACAATGGAAACCCAATTGCCTGAAAAGATAAATGTAATTAGATCTATCACCTATGATGTGCCCAGCATTGTTGATTCCTTGAAGGAACTAATGGGGGAAGAGGATATTAACATAGATAGTGTTATGGAATACATTGAAGATTGGGTGTCAGAAGACATGTCAGCACCCTTGTCTCGCCACGACCTTACCTACCTAGATGAGAACGGGATGGAACTGTGAAGAAAGAAGAAATGATTGCTGAGTTTACTAAGATGATAGATCATGCTCACGAAGCAGGGTGGCATGAAGGGTATATCAAGGGAATGGAGTTTCATAGTGATACACATCTATGAGTGTACTGATGGGGCGACTGTATATCATGAAGCTTACAAGACTGTAATTGGTGAGGGGTGGGGGGAAGACTATATCCTTACCTTGGAAGATCAAAATGAATTTGACTTATACCTTGACATAATCAAGGCTCAGGGTGTAGACTTTGTAATCCACACACTAAAGGAGTATGATGAGTATCACCTCGCAATATCGTCCTAGCAAGCGTCCTAGCGTAAAGTCTGTTAATTACTGGGACTCTATCTATGCAGAAAGAATTGAACCTCATTGGCGTGGTAATGATTTTAATGGTGACGTAGAAGTATTTAGGGGAGACCCATTCCCAGACTTTTATAAAATGATCTTCACACCAGACAAGGGCAAGAAGATAAGTAAACTATTCTATGGTGAGTCTGCATGGAATGAAGTAGAGCGTTGCGTCTATGACCTTGGAGCACATAGTGTATTGGGGAGGATTTAATGTCTAAGTATCTAGTTACAATTACTGAATACGATGATGGTGAGGCATATGATGAATTCGTTATCACCAACCCTGATGCCCTAATAGATTTTATTCAACTTCCTATCGTGGGAGTAGTAGCAGATGGAGAGGGGATGTAATGGATTTTCATAATGAGTTTTCTGTTCCCGTTTTGACAGGGCAGATGGATGAGTATCTAGATGGAATGATTCGCACCATTCAGATGCGTAAGAAGGACATGGCTCCCAAGGTATGGGAATTCCAGGTTGGGGATCGTGTACGCCTGGTGAATGCTAATCCTAAGTATCTTATTGGTGCATTGGCTACCGTGCGTAAGGTTAATAGAACTAAGATTGTTATTGACTTAGATCGGACATACGGTAGGTTCTCTAACAATATCTCTACCCCCCCTTCTATGGTGGAGAAGGTATAGGGATTGGGGCATTAGCTCAGCTGGTTAGAGCCCCGAACTCATAATTCGGTCGTCGTTGGTTCGAGTCCAACATGCCCCACTTGACAGCGGTACACAGATATGATAGGTTAGACCCATCATCAAACGAAAGGGTATATCATGGAAAAAGTATTCGAGGGCTATCGAATTGTTCTAGAGGTAGATCAAGATTGGTTTGAGGCTATCGCAAAGATGACTGATTATTCAGAGCATGGTGAACTCATGAATTGGGTATCAACAGATCGTATCACCGTTACACGCGAGGTATGCGATATTTGCAATGTTATTGCAGATGAGTTAGAATACATTGAACATGATGATTTCATTCACGAACAAGAGGAGGAAGAAGTCTAATGGCAACTATCGGTGGTACACAAGAATTCATGGCAGCACACATGGGTCACAAGACAAGTATCTCTATGCTTGAATTATCTGACGTTAGGTATATTACAGAGATATGCAAACTACATCACGATGGTAGTCTCTGTGTTTCTTTAGGTGAGAAGGATAGCGAAGAGTGGGTACAGAATACTGGTGCATATCTTTACTGTCATGATTGCCAAGTAGAAGAAGAATTAAATTTGGGGGAAGTTGTAGAGGACTAACTCTTGACAATACCCCCACTAGATGATAGCATTGGAGCATGATGGAAAGACAGGCAAACAAGATACTAGACATTATTGCTGACGGTAGATATAGTCTTTCTGACATTGACTATCTTGGCTTTCATGTAGTAAACTTATCAACGAGGCAAGTGAGAAAAAATGCTTTAACACTTGCTGATTCAATTATTCATTATTCCGAAAACCCTTTCTCAGGAGATGTAGATGGACAAGACACCCTTTTCTAAATGTGAAATTTTATCAGACCTATACAATGATTTTTTTGGCACACCAGAGTGGGAAGATTTTTTTCTTAAGAATGATCTTGGAATTTTTTGTGCCGTTAGTTTTGTTGCAGGTTCTACAACCTTAACAGATATCGGTGAAAGAGATGTTGTTGCTGCCTACAACGCTTTATGTGAAACTCTGAAAGTAGACAAAGAGTTTTCATTTTCTACCATAGATGAGATGCTAGAGTGAACAGGGGTAACGATGCGCTAACCGCATTCTTTGGTGGGTTTGTTTTCCTGATTGTTTTCTTCTTTATCCTGGTTGGAATATTCTCTATCTTCTGAAAAGAGGGCCGGGGATCTTATAATAAATAAAAAGACATTACGAAGAGCTCTCAAAATCGCCGAGCTTTTTTATAAAAGGTATTACGAAGAGCTTGTAAAATCGCCAGGGATAGGATATAATTAACTGTGACATGTATCGTAGGTATAGTAGATAACGATACTATATATATGGGTGGGGACAGATCTGCATCAGATGATTCATCTATAGTATCTATGATAAAACCAAAGGTATCTATAAAAGATGAATGGATATATGGTTATGCAGGTACTATAGGTATAGGACAGCTTATTAATTATATCGATCTACCTTCGCCAGAAGGAGATATAGAAAAGATTATTAGATTAGATATATGTGAGAGTCTTAAAACTATGATAGATTCCCATGCCAGGGATATAGAGAATGAAGATACAGGTTTTCTTATAGGTGCAAAGGGTAGATTGTTTGAATTTAATGTAGGTGACTGGGGGGTATTAGAAGTAGATCAATCCTCTATAGGAAGCGGTAGTCAAATAGCTCTAGGTTCTCTTCATACATCTATAGATAGTGATCCAATAGATAGAATAGGTATAGCTCTTGGAGCTGCTATCACATATTCCCCATCATGTCAAGGTCCAATAGATATTATATATATATAGTATATAAGGTATTACGAAGGATCTCTAAAATCCCCGATGTTTTAGGATATTGTATATAAGTTTATATAGATTTATGCCCATTTCGAGGCGCTTTAGATAAAAATAATGTTAATTTTTTCTATTATACATTGCCCATTACCCATATCTCTCCATTTTGAACCATTCCACTCCACTGTAAATATCACAGTAACATATATATATCTATATAACCATATCTACAACCCTATTTCTGGTCTATATAACCCAATACAAGACACTCTCACTACTCTTGGCATACATACATATCTATATATAAAAGCCTCTTAGAATCTATATATAAGGCTTATAGTATGTATGGGGGATATGTGTGTATCATTCTCTACCCCGCTCAATCCATCGTTCTTCATGAATAATAAGATGGTGTTGTATCTCTAAATCATTACCAGGAATCTTAGTTCCACATATAGGACAATCTATCATGATCCCATCCAATGGGGATTCTCTTCTTTACATGTTATACATAACCAAGATACTATTCCTCCTGTACCGCAAAGAGTGCATAGGTTTGTATAATGCTTTTCTGCATCTGTATATCCATCTAAATACCCTCGTGCATATTCGGCTTCAAGCTCACGATTACTAGCACCGATAGGTGCAGGAGATTCGTGTTCTGTGCCGCAGGACCAACATCTAATCATTAGGGTTCCTTCTATTTTTCCGCGAAATTAAAAGAGTTATTAATATATTTTTTGATCATCATCTTACTCATAGTATAAACCTTTACCAAGTATCTCATCCTTAATCCACTTCTCGCATTCATTACGAGTGGCAAACCAAGTATCGAAACTAACGCAATGAAGATCTAATTGCAGACAGGGCTGCCATGGATAGCCATTGGGTGATTCATCTGATGTGTCTGCAAACCAACCTGTGCGACTCATTTCAAGGGAAAAGATCATGCTGGTCTCTTTTCATATATATACCATGCTCTATAACATGAGTGTGTGTCATGATTGCACAAGGGAAGAAACTCTTTGCTTTCTATAACTACCGAAAATCCGCATACGTTGCGATCCATTATATGATTGCATAATACACATACTGGGGTATCTATCATACTCATTTCTAAATTCAGCCCACTTCCTGCAGCTTTTGAATAGCAGCATTCCATCCATCTGAATACCCCTCATCATAAGTTTTATCTTTACTGTGACTCTTCTTGTCTTTATAGTGTTCTCTTACATTTTCGATTAAATTGCAATATGCACAATTCTTTCGATCAACAAGATGTGGGTTTGGTGTTGGGCAATGCCCATCATGACCTTTCATTGTTTAGCTCCTTATCTTCTACTGTATTTTAATGGCTCAACTTATGTGTAGGCCAAAAGTAGTTACACTTATCGCAACATGAAACTGAAGAGTCATTGATAAATTGATGATACCACTCTGGATCTTTTTTATAAAGGTTATTACGATGAGATTGGTGAATTCTTTCATCCCCCCACCAATTAGGAAAGGTTACGTTATCTCCACGATACCAATTTGATTCATGAATTTCTGTAAGAGCATCCCAATTCTTTTCTGTAGAGATACCTCTGTTGACACATTCGTCTTTAATGGCTCGTAAGTATTCGAACAATCCGTTATCATGATTACGCCACATCTTAACGGCAGGATGGTTTACCCAAGCCCCTGAACGTTTATTGCTAGCAAGTATCTTATATATCTGCCTTCCCTCAAGCAGTTGCTTGTTTAGTCTTTTGTTATCAAGAACAAAAGCGTTTTCAATGTTATCCGTAAAAGGAACAAATGTTTGCATGATAGAAGTATATCTTTCTGTTAGCGATTTGTCAATACCTTTATGAAGCATTCCTAAGATTGTTTTTTATAAAATAGGATAGCTCTTCACAGTCATTGCATGGATCTATTGAATGTTCACAAGCCCAAACTATTTCTTTAGATATTCTCTCTCTCCAGTAGAATTCTGGATTTCCGTCTTTTCTCATAACTACTCCCGAAAAAAATGATCTTACACTAAAGTGTAGTAGCTATATTATACATCCAAAACCATTAAGACTTTGAACCAGGAGACGATAGTTGTCACACCATCTATCCTAACGACTACCTTATATGTGCTACCTATATTCATGTTTGTGTTTAGGTAAACAACGTTATTGTTGAACTGATACGATTTAGATACTGTTACCCATTTGCCGTCTACCCTTTCTTTTAGAAGAAATTGGTTAGGAACGTTGTAGGTATTTTCTATAACAAGATTCTCTATTCCGTCTTCATACAAAAGATAAGAGTTTTTTGATAAATCTACCAACTCCACAGCATCATCTACTGATGCATCTTCTGTATAAGATTCCTGAGAAACCACACTAGGCTCTTGCTCTACTACTAAAACAGGGCTTGGTTCAGATACAGACTGGGGAGGCGCTGGCGCAGGATCTGGTGATTTAGGTGGTGGTGTTGGAGCAGGTGTGGGGGAAGGAGCGGGTGCTGGAATGGGAACAACATACTCGTATATGTTATTTGATATGGCAGCGACTATTCCATTTGATGCAGAAAAATCAATAAAACCCGCAGAACCTGCTGGCATAGTTATGGTAATGTTATTGCTATCAATAAAGTTTATTGATACAGATACTCCGTTAACCTTTATCACTGTAGATGATTCAAATGCTGCACCAGAAATGCTTACAGAGTTCCCTCCATCTGTTGTTCCAGAGTTTGGTGTAATGCTGATTATTGCTGGAATAACCTCATCAGCATGTGAATAACCTGGAATCGCTATTGAAAACAAAATAGCACAAATAAAAAGTATTTTCTTCATTATGTTTATATCCTTTAGTTAGGTGTGTTTTGCTAACTACATCATAGCTAATGAATCATTTATTGTCAAGGTGTTTCTGCATTTCTTTCCATGCCGCAGACTCATGGTTTATAATCAATCCACCCAGTATGTCATCTTTATCCCATCCATACCAAAACACAGGAGACTTCCCTGCATATCTATACGTTTCACGAACGTATCTTTCAGAAGTAATTGGGTCAAGCTTTTTTCCCTTTAGGTTGTAGTTTGTTTCTGTTACCCAAATAAGTCTTGGACCACCTAAATCATTTACTGAGTTTCTAACGTCTTTGAGGTAAGTAAACCATTGTTGAGGGCCAAGGCCAATCTCTGGGTAGATATGACAAGAAACTCTATCTACAGGCCAACCTCGTTTCTTTAAAGCCTTAAGATATCTGTTAGACCTCTTCATCCCACCACTAGATTTTCTAGGCAAGACTGATGCAGATATCACCAAAGCATTTTTATCATTTGTCTTAATGGTTCTGTAGGCTCTTTTGGTCATGTTTACCAGAGTCCTAATTGTTCTTCTGTTATAGGGATACATGAAATCTGCTAGCTGTGGCTCATTCCATATTTCATATGCCTGAATTTTTCCTGCATATCTTTTAGATACCATCCATACAAACTTATTCCACTCTTCAATATCAATTGGAAGAGAATTTGACCCTTCGCCAAGCCATGGGGCAGCGTGTGGTGGATATGGCTTTTTGGACAACCATTTGGGGGTGGCAGCAAAAACATAAAGAATGTTCCTGTCTGAATAAAGATTAACTAGATAGTCTAACCTTGTCCAATCATACTGGTTAGGCCCTAGATGAATATCTTTCCATGTTACCCCGCAGTCCCACAATCTAACCCAATCTGTCTTTACTGTTGGGTCTATTGGGTCATTAAAATGCATACCTAGCATAAGATAAGTGTATCACTTTCCCCTGGAGTCTGTTGAATAGAATCCAGATCCATTAAAGGATATGGGAGAAGGGTAGAAAACCTTTTGCATCTTCCCCCCACATTCACATGAGCTATTGTACTCTTCTTTCATTCCATGAACAATGTCTTCAATCTTAGAGCACTTAATACATTTATATGAGTATGTTGGCACTACCAGATCCTTACAGCAGGAATGCAATCATCATTGCCAAAATCCCAGTCTTCCATTTCTTCGTCAGTCATGGGCAAGCCATCGTGAGTATCGCAGACAATATCGGAGCACCACTTCATTTCTTTTCCAAACTCTAACCATCCATAAAAATCAATCTCCTTGTTATTGATCTTTGTTTCTTCGGAGAGTCTGTTACGCCAATACCTTTCAAATTGTGGTTGATTTGGATTCATCAGTCATCATCCTCGTCAATGTTTTCAATGCCATGAATTAAGTATAAATCTTTTATCTTTCCCATTATAGGTACCCGCTTCTTTTCCACTCTGAATATTCTAAGACATCTTTAGGAGTAATCAAAGGCTCTCCTTGTTCAAGAAGTGCTGGAGCAATCTCTTCATCTTCTGGGAGAGGGTGGCTATGACCATAAGAATAGTTACTAGTAGCAACTGTAGGATTAGAAGTACTTGATGAAGATGTTGACCAAGACCCAGAGTTAATCTTATTCAGGTCTCCATTAGCCATTAACCCAAGCTTTTCCTTTAGTTTCATAGATTGCTCTTTTCCAATTGCCCAGTCTACTGTTGATGCAATGGTCTCAGCGGTAGAAACAAATGCAATAACAATGTCTGCTGGATGATTCTTTGTGCCCTTCTTAAAATAATTTTGCTCATCAAGGGAATCTACAATCATTGCAGCAAACTCTTCTGTTGTCATATATAGATTGTTCATGCCTTCCTCCAAGGTCTAGGATCGCTGCTATTTGCAACGGAATCATTTTCTTCTTTTGCTATTTGTGTTTTTTGTAATTTAGAAAGTGTGTGACATTTGCATCCACACTTACCATGATTAAATTGATACGGGCAATTTTCATGATGTTCGGTTATACAGAATCCACTAGGACCCTCTAATTGTTTTTCTGGTGTAGGTATTGGTGTTAATAGATCTTTTGTTGCTCTACGCCGTACCATTTTTGCTCCGTAACTCTTAGTGCGCCAGTTTCCGTATCACCATTATAACGTAAAGATTATGCTTTTGTCAATAGCTCTTGCGCCAAGACTCGAACTTGAAATAAGCGGGTAACAACCGCTTGTGTTGCCATTACACTACGCAAGATTAATATACTTTAACAAAGATCGTATTGTCTCAGGGTCTTCTTTTAAAGATCCTAGTGCGGTATTGCATCCTCTGCACAATATTCCGCGTACACATTTACCGCAAGACCTTTTTCCACTTTCACAACATGAATGATCGTGATCGATGGATGTTGCTTCATTTTTTTTACATATGTGGCACTTTCCATTAAACTTAACTAATAAATTATTATATTCTTCTTCTTGTAAGTGGTGTCTTTTCCAGGGATGGGTGTACTTAGTATTCATCTTATTTTTTTCTTCACGCTTATCTTTATTTTTCTTATAGTATTCTATTTGATACTCTGTGTGACATTTTTTACATGTTCCACGAATTCCATCCTTATAATTCTTTCCCTTGCAAAAATCTTGATGAGGTTTGCTATTTCCACATCTAACACACTGCTTAACATTCACCTTAACAGTATATCATACACCTTTTATTATTCGATTGAGCTACACGCCATAAGAGCCTCAAAACAGATTTGAACTGTTGACCTACGCTTTACAAGAGCGTTGCTCTACCACTGAGCTATTGAGGCGTACTACATTAAATTGCTGCGCTAGATTCACGCTTTGCTTCTAGCTTGTGTCGCTCATCAATAATTTCAAATGCATAAGCACGGATCTTATCTTCACTCTTTGCAAAATGATGACCGCAAAAGAGAAGATCTCCTGCAATTCCATTTACCCATATGTAAGCCTGGGCACCGCAAGAATCACATCTATCGGTAGAGTTCATTGTGTCTGAAATAATCTCTACATCTTCGATAAGTTCTGTTTCCATTTCATTGCCTTCCGTTGTAGGATTCTGCATTATATGTATATTATACTCTCTGTTATGTTTTATTGTCAAGTGGCGAGCATAAGGATGGGGATATACAAATTCCCCCACAAGACACACTTAGTTGTGGAACGATTATACCCCAATAATAAATATCTTGCAAGACCCCCCTGTGATATAATTCATGTATATATTTAGATTGGGAATAAAAGATGAAAACTATAGCTTTTCTTGGAAATTTCAAGGTTGATTACTCCAGTGAGTCTCACCATACAAAGACACTAGAAAAACTCGGCTATAAAGTGGTTAAACTTCAAGAGGGGATATCTAAAAGCGAAGATATCTATAAAGTTGCACAAAAAACAGATCTATTTATTTGGGTACACACACATGGATGGAAGACTCCAGGAAGAATGCCAATGGATCAAGTATTGATTAAACTAAAAGATCTTGGAGTTCCTACTATGACATATCATCTTGATCTATGGTTTGGGTTGAAAAGACAAAACGACTTGAGCAATGATAATTTTTATAGAACAATTGGTCACTTCTTCACAGTAGACAAGCTTATGGCAGATTGGTTTAATGAAAACACTGAAGTAAAAGGTCACTTTATTCTTGCAGGGGTATATGAAGATGAGTGTTACCTTCATGAAGTTTATAACCGTGAATATGATAAAGACATTATTTTCGTTGGAAGCAAGGGCTATCATCCAGAATATCCATACCGCCCGATTCTTATAGATTTTTTAAAGAAAACTTATGGAGATAGGTTTACTCATGTTGGTGGAGATGGGGACACTGGAACAATACGGGGAGATGAGTTAAATAAAATATATGCTAAAAGTAAGATTGCTATTGGAGATAGCTTAAATTTAAATTTTAACTACCCATATTATTCTAGCGATAGATTGTTTGAAAGCACTGGAAGAGGTGGCTTTACCATTTTCCCCAAAATTGAGGGATTAGAAGAAACCTTTAGTGACGATGAAATTGTTTGGTATGAGCACGGAAATCTGAAAGACTTAAAGAATAAAATAGATTATTATCTTGAACATGAAGACGAAAGAGAGTCTATAAGGATTTCTGGTAACAATAAAACCAAATGCAGCCACACATATACTCAAAGATGGAATCAAATTTTAAAGGAGCTAAGCATATGACAGAGATGGTTAAGGCAATCATTAACGGAGAGTTCGAAATAATCTTGCCAAAGCACCGCGCAGATAGACCAGACTGGTATCAGCCTCATGGATGGGAGAAGCCAAGACTAAAGTCTATGAGTGAAAACATAGGTAAGGGCGATGTTGTTTATTATGTTGGTGCAGAAGAGGGAGAGATGCCAGCTTTATGTCAAATGTGGGGGGCAGAGGTTGTTCTGTTTGAGCCGAACCCAAAGGTGTGGTCTCATTTCCCACTTTTGTGGAGTGCAAATAATTTAGAGATGCCTCTAGCGTGTATTCCTGGATTTGCATCAGATAAGGACAACGATCTTGCGCGTATTCATTATGGTGAGTGGCCCCCAGAGGCAGACTCTGTTATTGAAGCAGCCCATGGATTTAAGGAACTTCAGTATGAAGCAGATAAGTATGGTCAAACAAAGATTGATACCCTTGTTTATGAAAAAGGAATGAAGCCGCCTACAGTGATTTCACTTGATGTTGAAGGAAGTGAGTGGCGTGTTCTTGGTGGTGCGGAAATGGTGATGAGGGAATTTAGACCAAAGATTTGGCTATCTGGTCATCCAGAGTTTATGATGATGTACTGGAAAGAGTATCTATATGATTTGAGACAGTTCATTAAGGGTCTTGGGTATAAAGAAACATTGATTGACTACCAGCATGAGGTTCACTTATTTTATGAGTGATATAAAAGCATACCTATACTCTCTTGATCCGCTAGATTCCGCCGATGATAAGTGGGACTATGGACTGATAAAAGAAATTTTTGATAAAAATAATATTGAGCAGATTACAGTATCCAAAATACCAGTTGATGATCGCGCCTTTGTGGTTATACCAGGAAGCGGAAACGCTGGGATGGAAGAAAAGATAAATACGCAACTATCAAATATTAACAGATTAGTTCTATTCATTACTGGTGACGAGGCAGCAAGATTTAACGTAGACCTCATTTCACACCCCAATATAGAAATCTGGATTCACTATCCACATAAAAGGCATAAGAAATACAATAAGTTTTTTGTGGGTGCTCCAAAACATATAGAAGACAACCTTCCAGAATATCCAGTTAAAGAATATGATATATTTTTTAGCGGTCAAATAAACCACACTCGCAGACGGGAGCTTTCACAAGCTTTATCAAAAATGCCCCAAGCTATGTTTAACCCTACAGCAGGATTTTCTTTGGGATTTACACCAAGAGAATACTATGACTATATGTCAAAATCAAGGATCGTTCCTTGCCCTGCAGGAAATGTAGTGATCGACACTTTTAGATTTTTTGAAGCAATAGAAATGCTTTGCCTTCCAATAGGTGATTTAAAAAATTCTCAAAATATAAATTTTGACTTTTTTAATTTTGTAGAACCTGCAGGCGTTCCTGTAAAAGTCTTATCGGATTGGAATCTGATACCAGATACAGTGTCGGATTTATTAATGGAATACCCAGAAAACATGCACACAATAGTAGCTTGGTGGATAAAATATAAGAGAGATTTTTCATTGAAGATTATGGAGCAGATAAATGAATAAAAGAGACGTAACGATAGTTATCCCAACCTCTATCATACCAAGCCACCCATCCCTGGAGATCATTGAAGAAACATTTTTATCTGTAAGGCATCATTTTAAGGACAACGAAATAATCTTTCAAGTAGATGGCCTTAGAGAAGAAAGGGGAGACAGGAAGGAAGATTATGATGAATTTAAAAATAGATTGCTTTGGAAATGTTTACATGATTGGAACAACGCTCTTCCCATAATTTTTAATGAGCATAGTCATCAAACCACGATGATGAAAAAAACAATAGATGAGGTTAAAACCTCTTTGCTATTGTATGTAGAGAGCGATACTCCATTAACTGTGGATCAGCATATTGACTGGGAAGAATGCTTAGACATGATTGAGTATGAAAAAGCAAACACCATTAGATTTCATTTTGAATCCTTTATACCTTCCGAACATGAACACCTAGTCTTTAAAAAAGATGGAAACTTTTTGCAAACTATCCAATGGAGTCAAAGACCTCATCTCAGTTTAACCAAATACTACAAAGACGTTGTTCTTCCATATTGCAACGATAATGATTTTATAGAAGATAGATTCCACGGCAAGGTACAAGATGATGGTTGGGAAAGTCATAAGTTGTGGATATATCATCCAGAAGGAAGTATAAAAAGATCTTATCACCTAGATGGAAGAGCTGGGACAAGAAAGTTTACAAGTGATGATTTGGCTTGGGGAATTACCGAATGAAGCTAGGAATGATAGTAAGGGCAGACGACACTGGTCTTGGCAATCAAACTCATGAACTTGTAAAAATGCTAAATCCAGAAAAGATATTGATTATTGATTCTTCAAAATTTCATAACAAGGGTGTACAACATTATGATTGGTATGAGAATAGGAATGTCGTTGTTAGCAAAGGGTTTCCTGACAACAACACTGTTGTAAGATTCTTTTCTGGAATAAATGTCGTCTTAAGTTGTGAAACATTTTACAATAGAGACTTTGTGGCTCTTGCTAAGAAAAAAAGAATAAAAACCATTCTTCAATATAATTTTGAATTTCTTGAAAACCTATCAAACGAAAGGGCTATTCTCCCAGATGTGCTGCTGGCTCCCAGTCTATGGAGATTTGAAGACGTTAAGGATAGATTTGAGAACAAGTGTCTGGTTAAACATCTGCCGCCGCCTACAAGCCCTGATATCTTTAAGAACAATAGGGAAGAAAATAAAAAGAGAAGTGGCAGACTTTTGCATGTTGGGGGCAAGGCAGCAATATATGACAGAAATGGTACAGAGAGTGTCATCGAGATGCTTAAGTATTCAAAAGAAGATTATGAACTAGTTATAAAAAGTCAAACAGATCTAGAAATAGAATGTGATGATCCCAGAGTAACTTTCGTGATTGGAAACGAGGAAAATAGGCAGGATCTTTACAGTGGATATGATGCCATGATTATTCCCAGAAGATACGCTGGACTATGTTTACCAATGAACGAGGCATTGATGAGTGGACTCCCTGTGTTTATGACAGATATATCTCCAAACAACATCATTCTTCCAGGTGATTGGCTAGCAAAAAGTCATTTTGTTAGAGTGTTTATGACCAGGGTAGGGTTAGATCTTTATAATGCAGATCCTGAATCCCTGGCAAAAGTAGTGGATAACTATTTTTCTAAAAAGGATTTGTCTGAAGATAAGGATAAAGCCTATCTTCTTGGCTATCAAAATTTTTCTTCTGATGAGTTAAAAGAAAAGTACATAGAGCTAATAAATAGTATTTAATCCTTAACTGAAGGTCTCCTATGCGTTGTGCTGGATGTTGGAATCGAACCAACCATGCGCTACCGCGACAGATTTACAGTCTGCTGCCCCACCTTGAGGCTTATCCAGCGGAATGTCATACTTCTTGATATCTACTCCAAGTCCTTATATTATGGCAATTTCCACATACAACCTCACACTTAGACATTTCTTCTTGTGCTGTCTTCCAACTTCGCAATTTGCTTACATTTGCTATCTTGGTAGATGGGTCTATATGATCAAACTCCAGTACATAATGTGGATACATTTCTCCACAATCTATACATCCCACGCTTTCTTTATATTCTCTTATTTTTTTTACCATAGCAGTGCGACCTGATTTTTGACGCAATTTACTTTTTTCTTTTTGTCCCGCTCCTACATGATATGCAATAGTTGATTTGGAGCAACCCAACTGTGCCTTTATCTCTCCATATGTTTTGCCCTCGTTTCTTAGGGCTATTATCTTTTCTTTCATATAGAAATTATATCATGTTCGTCTGCGTGGAGGGATTCGAACCCCCAACCTAATGGGTAGAAACCATTTGCGCTATCCGTTGCGCCACACGCAGTTGAAGGTTCATGTTTATTTATAAGTAGAGTATGACATACATCTATTCAGTTGTCAATATATATGTTGGGGTTGCGTTAAATCCAGAGATCCTTTCTACCTTTTTAAACCCATTAATCTTTAGTAATCTTTGCATATTACTTCTTCGATCTTTACAATCATCAAGGTTAATATAAAAGGTATGAATAAATGTTATATCAATTATTTTTGATTGCACTTAACACTCTTTCTACGTCTGGAGGCCAATTTGAAACTATATGATGTTCCCCTATATGACAAGGAACGATAGACATGTGAGAAACACAAACATACCTATCGTCCTCATCAAACTCTTTATACACCTATATATTGTATCAAGAATCTTTTACGGGTGTAGCCTTTGCTGGCTTTTCCTTTACTGCATCTTTCATTTCTTCAATCTGCGAATTAAGAATAGCTATCTGAGATGAAAGGTTGGCAATCTCTGCTTCGTATGCCATGGACTGCCTTCCAATTCTTTCAATAGTGCTATTTAGAACCTTCTGCAATAGATCTTCGTTAGTCATTCCACTTTCTCCTTATGATATCTTTGTCTCTAATGAACAGGTTTTCCCGTTCTGTCATTACTAATTTCGTAATCTTTTTTTCTGCCCACATGCGAGCACGATTATATCGGCAGAACTTTTTATACATTATCACTTGTTCTATTTTTGTTTCGTTGTTAGTTTTCCAAATACTGACGCTTATCCTGTATATCCCTTTATCTACAGGGTGAGTCTTAGCATAATACTCATTCATTGTGACTCATTAAGTCTAAAGGAGTTGGAGCAGTTAACTTCGTATGACAATATGCACATTCACAGTCAAGAAGATATCCTGCTACATCATAACCCTCATCAAAAGAAACCTGAACAGTAAAAAGGTCACCATTGCAATTGGGACAGACTCTTGTAGGTATGCCTCTAGCATCTAGCATATAAAATTCCTTACATTGTTTGATTTTGTATAGTGATATTGTATACCGTATCTAAAGATGTGTCAAGTGTCTTTAGATCATTTCTTTTTCATTTAAGTGACGAGAGAATATTGCATCAATTTCAGCAAGATCGCTCGGTCCCATTGCATTACTTCTCATACGATTCCATTGACGATAGACATTTTCATTTTCCCTTTTGGGGATTGAGAAAATATTCACAATGCGGCTAGCTAAAGCTTTCATATTAATTCCTCCTTGTGGGTGATATATATATCATACCAAAAAGTGATTGAATAGTCAAGCTATTTTTATGTGAGACCCGTCACTATCGATATTTACCTTTAAGTCTTGGCTTGATTCCTGCTTGAACACATCTACGATATGCTTCTCCATATTTCTTTTCAGCACCATCTCCAGCCTTGCCACCAGTTCCACGGCGCACTGCTACTGCTGCTGTCTCAAGTTCTCTTAGCAACTTCTCATTTACTTCGTTCATCTTCTTTTCCCTTTCTTGTGGCAGTTGCATTCGCAACCCTTGGTTTCACATTCTTTATGTTC
>Ga0208303_1000547_pt1 | contig 15517 bp, 22 predicted proteins | sample CB_VirMetaG_2_FD_184537 | JGI IMG/M metagenome (GOLD analysis project Ga0208303, IMG submission 184537) | Freshwater to marine saline gradient viral communities from Chesapeake Bay - CB_1504_2 Viral MetaG (SPAdes) (version 4) | ecosystem: Environmental > Aquatic > Marine > Coastal | place: USA... | reverse complement strand
AGATGAAAGGAAATATTAAAGTAAACGTAGTTGATCCTCCAGCTTTTGGATTAAGAAGACAAGAAATACTAGAAGATTTAGCTTTACTTACAAATGCTCAAATAATAGATGAAAACTTAGGTGATGATTTAAACACCATAGAAATAGGTTATTTAGGTTCTTGTTTAAAAACAACAACTACTAATGATCAAACTATTATTCAAGTAGAAAATGTTCCAGAAGAAATTAACAATATAATTTCAAGCATTAAAGAAAAATTAACTAAAAAACTTAAACCACACGAAGTTATAGGTTACGAGCAAAGATTAGCAAGATTATCAGCTAAAGTTGCTATAGTTAAAGTTGGTGCTAATTCTGATATAGAATTAAAAGAAAAACAAGATAGAGTAGAAGATGCTATATGCGCTACTAAAGCCGCGATAAAAGAAGGTATAGTTGCTGGAGGTGGTGTTGCTTTGTTAAATGCTTCTAAAAATATTAAACATCAAGATATTGGTGAAGAAATATTATTAAAAGCTGTATTATATCCTTTCAATACAATACTAGATAATGCTGGAATAGAAAAACAAATATCTGATAAAGATGGTTATGGTGTAAACGTGGTTACGGGAAATATGGTACATATGATACAAGAAGGAATAATTGATCCTTTACTAGTAACAAAAAGCGCCTTAAAAAACGCGGCTTCTGTAGCAACAACTATTTTATCAACAAATTGTGTAATTAATAATATTAGAGCAAATGAAGGCGATAGGTAGGAATTTAATTATACAAAAGATAGAACAAAACATAACTAAATCACAAGGTGGTTTATTATTGAATAAAAACGACAGATCCGATATAAGATACGTAGAAGCTAAAGTAATATCTATCGGTGACGAAGTTCAAGGATTAAAAGAAGAAGATACTATATTTTATGACAGACATGCTGGTCATTTTATTGAATTAGATGATAAAACTTATCATGTGATTAAAATGCAAGATGTTGTCGTTGTTTTATGAAAAGGCTAAACGCAAGAGATCTTAAAGATCTTAATTTGCTTAAACATTACCGTATAATACGTAAATGGGCCTGTAAAAACAACGGCTTAAATGATTCAGATTTAGAGTTGTTGATATACTTAGATTGTATCGATTTATTTACAATAAAAGATTTTAAAAAAGGTACTTATTCTTACAGTTGGGATAATAGAAGATGGAACAAGCTAATACAAAATAATTGGGTTGTTGTATGGAGAAATAGAAATAGAACAACTCAAAAATATAATATATATAAAGTTTCATTTAAAGGTAAACAACTAATACAAAGAATGTATCGTATTATGCTAAACGAAGAAGATATTCCTACTAGCATGAGACGAAATAAACTAATAAAAGGTAGTAGTTATACAGACAAAGTAATGACTCAAGCTATATATAACGTAAACAAAGATAAAACAAGATAATATGGGATATGTAAGTGATGCACAAAGAAAAGCAGTTCACGCTAGTAAGGCAGATGGTGGTAAAGGCGCTCCAAATAAAATGGCAACACCATTAAATTTTGGGATGCCTGTAATTGGTTCACTAACACAGAATCCAGGATTAAACAACGCGTTTATGTTTGGTGGTGGAAACCAAGGTAATATAGCGATGCAACAAATGATGGCACAGCAAATACAAGCTGAGCAAGCTGCTGCTGCACAATCACAAAACGCAGCATTTTCAAGTTATCAAGATCCTAATAACGCAAGTTCAGTAGGTTTTAATTCTACAGAAATACCTACACCTACGTTTAATGATAATTCTATGAATGCGTCTTTAATAGGTGGGGTAGGAACAGCACCTGTAGCAACTGCTAGTAATTTTAATCCAACAACTGTAAATTCTGCTGAAGGCATTTTTGGTAATGAACAAGCTAGAAAAATACAACCATATAAAAAACCATTAATAAACTTTTAATATAAAAAATATGAATCATAAAGATTTTAAAATAGACGCAGAGCACACAAAAGCAATGGGCGGCAAAAGAGGAGGTATTGTAGGAGAAAATGCAATATGGGACGGACCATTAAGTCAAGTTGGTAGAGCTCATGGCGAAGGATCAAGCTCAGGTATATATGGGATGAAACTAAAGCTAGATGCAGTTCCTTATTCAGGAGGACCAATAACACAAAATGCTAAAAACTATAAATAAATAATCATGGCACAAAATCAACCAAGCAGCGCTATACCAGTTGTTAATAGCGATACAATTAATATTCCTAAACCAGGTATAATAACTTCAGGGACAAATACTTCTGGCGCAGCAACTACACTAACTGACGCTGGAAATAATTTTCTTTCTTCTGTTACTAACCCTAATGGTTACAATATTGTTGGAGGAGATGTAGTTGTGTCAGCGGCAGGTGTGATATGTGAAATAGAATCAGTAGATTCTGCTACACAAATTACATTAAAAGCACCAGGAATCGCGGCTGGAACATACGACATATATAAAGGTAATTATCAAGTACAAGGACAATCTGATGGATTTACTTTATTTGTAGGAACAGGTGGTCCTGCTTCTACTCTTAAAATTAAAACTGTATCAGGAGAAGATGTAACTATGCTTAATATTCCTGATTCTTCATTTATACCAGTTCAAGTTCAAAGAGTTTTTGCAACTGGAACTACTTGTAGTGACATAATAGGATTACAGTAAAATGGCAGGCTTTAATGGACCAAGTATACTAGGTAATGCAACTGCAATATTAGGATTACCATTAACCTTTCCAGGCGGAGGTGGTCCTATACCTACAACTTTCTTTATTTTGTCAGAAGCTGGTGATTTTTGTATATCAGAAGCGTCAGATTCAATGGTACAAGAAATAGCTCCTTAATAATTAAAAAGCATATAAAAAATGGCTAATATAAAATTTTCTGCATTTACACAAAAAGTAGCATCAGCTGATGTAGATTTTTTAGTAGGATACACAGGAGGTGATAACGTTAGAATAACTCCTTCAGTATTTGATGATCGCTATTTACCACTTGCTGGTGGTACAATGACTGGTGATACTAATCATGGAGATTCAGTATATAGTTACTGGGGTGCTTCTAATGATTTACAAATATATCACGATGGCAGCAATAGCTTTATTGATGATTCAGGTACAGGTGATTTAAGAATTAGAAGTAATTTCTTAAAAATTGAAAAGTACACAGGTGAAACAATGGCAACTTTTAATGACGACAATTCAGTTGCATTATACTTTAACAATAGCATAAAGTTTGAAACTACAAACACAGGAGTAAAAATTATAGGTGTAAATCAATATGCAGATAACGCGGCTGCTCTTGCAGGTGGATTAACAGTAGGAGATGTTTACAGGACAGGAGATTTATTAAAAATAGTAAATTAAGATATGGCAAATATAAAATTTTCCGCGTTCACACAAAAAGTAGTACAAACTGATGTAGATTTTTTAGTTGGATATACTGGTGCAGATAATGTTAGAATATCACCTAGCACTATTGGGCAAGGAGTTTATTTGCCACTAGCCGGTGGAACCATGACTGGTAATATTTTGTTAGAAGATAGTGTAAAATTGTCTATTGGTACTTCAGATGACTTTAACATGTTTTTTAACGGAGTAGATACCACTCTGCAAAACATAACAGGTAATTTAAATATAATTAATAAAGCTAACGACAAAGATATAACATTACAATCAGATGATGGAGCTGGTGGTGTTGCTACGTATTTAACTTTAGACGGAAGCACTACTGACGCTTACTTCTCAAATCCTGGCAATGTAGGTATTGGAACGACTAGTCCTATTGACAAACTGCATCTAGAAGGTGGTAACGCAAGAATAAGAACGACTGGTAATACTGATGTCGAATTAATTTTAAACCCTTATTCAAACGCTCTTGGTACACTTTTTCAATGGGAACTTGTAGGTACAGGTTCTGGTGGTAATTATAATTTTGAATTTCGAAAAGCCGGTACTACATATATTACTGTAGACAGTGGAGTAAGCGGAACCGCTGGAAACGTAGGTATTGGAACGACTAGTCCTGGAGCTAAACTTGAAGTAGTAGGTTCAGGTACAGCAGCTCTATTTGGAGACGGAACTAGGGCTTTTAAAGTATATACAGACGCTGATGAGGTTAGTTTATTAGCTGAAGGTTCTGTTCCTATGAAATTTTATACTAGCGGAGCTGAAAAAATGCGTATTGATACAGCCGGCAATGTAGGTATTGGAACGGCTAGTCCTGGTAGAAAACTTGAAGTTGCTGGTGATGTGGGTATTAATGGTTACATTTATCACAATGGTGACGATTCAAGAATAGGTTTTGAAGGTAATGACGCAATAAGAATGTACACTGCAAACAGTGTTAGATTACAAATTAATGCAAGCGGCGACGTCGGGATTGGGACAACTAGTCCAAATGAAAAACTAGAAGTTGTAGGCAATATCAGAATTGACTCAACAAGTGCTGCTCAATTTTTTTTAGATTCGGCAGCAGGTAATGACTCTGTTATAAATTTCCAAGAAGGCGCTAGTCAAAAAGCTAAAATGGGATATGATAATTCTCTTGCCGGTCTTGCTATAGTTGCTGGAAGTGGACCTTATTCAACCGCTGATATGGTAATACTAGACGGGGGCAACGTAGGTATTGGAACTACTTCGCCAAGCTTTCCTTTAGACGTTAAAAGTGCAGCAATAGATACAGTCGCAAATTTTGAAAGCGGTGATGCTTCAGTTGCAGTAAATTTTGTTGCTAGTGATAACTCAATGCAAATTGCAACATCAGGCACAGATGGTCTTTTAAAAAATAATGGTGCAGGGTCTTTAAGGTTTTTTAATAATGGTAGTGAAAGAGTACGTATTACTTCCGCAGGCAACGTAGGTATCGGAACGACTAGCCCTGGTGCACCACTAACTGTTGCAACTCCAATGAGTTCAAGTCCTACATCTACATTTTATTTAGATATTGATGGAACTAACACAGATGGTGGTGGTGGTCAAATTATATTTAGTACTTCAGCGAGCTCTGGAGACTTAACTAATTATAATGCTAAAATAACAGGAAGAAGAGTAGCAGGTGATGGAGGTGATAGTGAATTAGCGTTTTGGACTACCTTAGTTAGTGATAACGTAGCATCTCAACAAAGAATGGTTATTACAAAAGAGGGTAACGTCGGGATCGGGACGACTAGTAACTCAGCGGAAGATACCAACAATGGTGTTCCTAAGTTACAAGTTACTACTGCAACTGCAGTTTTAGGCGAATTTCCTTTAGCAGCAAGATTTACCACGGCTAGTGATCCAGGAGATAATAGCGGTGTTTCTGTCTTAATTAACTCAGGTAATGATAGAGGGTTAATGATTTCAGCTGGTAGACAAACGGGTAATGTATCTAAAGTTACATTAAATGTTGTAAAAAATGATGGGGATGAAATAGATACTATTACTTTACTTCAAAACGGCGCGAGCGGTTCAACTGCTAACGTCGGGATCGGGACGACTAGTCCTGCTTCAAAATTAGAAGTTGATGGAGGTGATATTGAGGTAAGTGATTCGCTTAATGGATTAATATTAAAATCACCTGACGGAACAAGATATAGAGTAACAGTTGCAAACGGAGGTACGCTTACAGTATCAGCAGTATAATAAAAAAAAATAAATAACTAATAATTAAAAAACAAAAAAATGGGATACAATAAACCAAATCCATTAAAAGCAATGGAGTCAGCTTTAAAAATGTATAAAGCCGAGAAAAAAGGTGGTATGCATAGAATGGAGTCACCTATGTACGCAGGTCATTCACCTATGGAAATGTCAAGAGAATTAAAAGACATGCCAATAGTAGATATCGAAAAAGGTGATGCTAAAGGTTCACCAGCAATGGCTGCTAAGCCAGATTTTTTAGATTTAGATAAAGATGGTAATACTTCTGAGCCTATGAAAAATGCTGCTAAAGCTAAAGGTTCTCCAGCTAAAAAACAAGGTTACAACGATAGATTAGATGAAAGTTTAGCTAAAGACGGCAAAGAGTCTAGCAAAAAACAATCTATGAAAGATCGTAGAGACGAATCAAAAGGAATGGAAAAATCAAAAGGAAAAGGAGCTTATTCTTCTGATCCAAAAATGAGCTAAATATGGGACATAAAATTCATAAGCATATGAGTGGTGGAAAATCATCATCATCACCATTGAACCAACAAAGTGCTAGATACAAAGACCAAAGAGGCGGTAGCGTAATGAGTCAAGACTATAGAGACCCTAAAGTTACTGATGCGGAAATAAAAGCTAGAATACTTGCAGAAAGAGAAGAAGCAAAGCTAATGGGCTTGACAGGTCTTAGAGGTGATCGATCAATGCTTGTAGATGAATATAGTGGAACTGTTACTTCACCAACACCAGGCGGATTAGGTGATCGTATAGCTTACATACCTAGCAAAGAATCTTTACCAGGTATTGATCCAGAGATTTATGAACTAGGAAGAGGAGCGGTTAAAGATTCGTTAAGCCTTGTTAATAGAGGTATGGGCGGTACGGCAGAAAGACTTTATGGAGAAAATTTAGCGAAAGATCTTAGAATGGCTACATCTCCAGATTCATACGAAGCAATTTTAAGGTCAGCCGTAGAAGAAGGAGGAAAACCTGGTTTTGAAGGTGGTGCTTTTGAAGTAAATCCAGTTTCTGGAAAAAGAGGTTATACTCCAAGAAACCTTCAAGATATACAATCTTCTCAAAGAATGACAGACAAAGAAAAAAGTTCAATACTTAAAGATATAATGAAAAGTAAACTATTTAATAAATAATAAAATGGGAAGAGGATACAGTGGAAATCACCCTCGCTATTCAGGCGAGAAATACGATGCTAAAGAAGCATACAACAAAGATCTAACAGCTTCTGCTAGATTACACTACTTAGAAAACGACAGACATGATCACGATTCACCTCATCACATGAGTGTTAATCAAAGACTTGATGATTCTTTTGGTATGGGACAAAACACAGGTTCTGCTCCATCACCAATGAATAAACATTGTAAAAGTCATTCACCTGTTAATAACAGAGCTGGGAAATTAAGAGAAAAAGCTGCTAAAATATCTAGCAAAACTGAAGGACAAGGCGGTTATGATTACGAAAGTCCTAAAGTACAAAAACTTTTAAGCAAAGCTAGAAAAGTAGATGAAAGAAGTGGAATGAAATCTAGAGATGAAAGATCTGGAGAACTAAGAGGTAGAGAAATGGATGATATGATGGATAATAGACCAGATAGTCCTTTCAATGCTTGTGCTAAAGACGAAGGTGGAAGTGGTTGTATCCAAAAAATGGGTGGAGCATGGAGAGTAATTAGTAATAAAACAGATAAACCTTGGCCAGCAAAATACGGAAGCAAATCAAAAGCTGAAGCTGCTTTAAGAGGTTATCACGCAGGATAATATGGATATACTAGGTAAAATTAGATCAAGTTTTTCAAATAAAAACGGTTTTAAAATAGGTTTTTCAAACAGATCTCCTTTAAACCAGTATAAGAGCACCATGCCAACTAATTTTAATTTACCTAAGTTAAATGCTGACGTTGGTGTTGGACAAAATATAGTTTCTGGCGACAAAGCTTTGAGCGACGCTAATTTACAAGAATCAGAATTTATCGGAAAGTCAATACAAGGTGCTGTTAAAGAAATTAGTGACGCTGTTGTAAAAAAGAAAAAAAATGGAAGCTAAAGGGTTAGGAGATAGTATAGCAAATTTTACTAAAAAAACTGGTATTAATTCAGCAGTGCAAGCAGTGTCTAAAGCAATGGGTAAACCTTGTGGTTGTGCTAAAAGACAACAGATATTAAACGAAAAGTTTCCATATAAAAATTCAAAATAGTATGTTTAGATTAAAAAATAAATTTACTATAGAATCACCATTTAAACAAGATAATACACCTATTTATAATACAAGTCTTGAAGATGGAGTTTTAGGTAAAGCAAATAATAACGGTACAATTTTAGTATCAGATAAAATAACTGATTCAGAAGAAAGACAAAGCGTTATTGATCATGAAAAAGTTCATTTAGATCAAATGAAAAGAGGTGACTTAGATTATGATGATGAAAATGTATACTGGAAAGGTAAAACATATTCTAGAGAAGATATGCAAGAAGGTGCAGAAAACTTACCATGGGAAAAAGAAGCGTATAATAAAACAGATCCATTTAAAAAATATTAATATTTAATATGTCAAAAAAATTTAAAGACACTAAAGTAGGTAAATTTCTATCTAACGCAGCTCCTGGAATTTTAAATACAGTAGGTGATGTATTACCTGATAATGGTGTTATGGGTTTAGTAAAAAATCTTATACATAAAGAACCGGCTTTACCGCCAGAAGATAAAGAAAAAGCTTTATTATTATTGCAGCAAGATATAGTTGAAATGCAAGAAATAAGTAAACGTTGGTCAAGCGACATGACGTCAGATTCTTGGTTAAGTAAAAATACTCGACCAATGACACTTATATTTTTAACTGTGTCTTTAATTATTTTAATAGTTTTAGACAGTGGTAATATAGGTTTTGGAGTTAATGATACTTGGGTAGATTTATTAAAATCTTTGCTTATAACAGTTTATGTAGCTTATTTTGGTTCACGAGGGGTGGAAAAATTCAAAAAAATGGGTAATAATAAATAAGAGTATTATATTAATTAAATCCAATTAAATGAAAAATTTATTATTAAGTGCGTTAATGCTGTTTAGTATTAGCATCCAAAGCCAAGACTTTGGTGACAAATTAAAAGGAGTTTGGTCAAGCGAACAAACAAGTTATTATGTAGTAATATTACACGATAAACAAAAGTATGAGTTTACTAATTTTTCCTTTGAAGAAAATAACGTATTGCAAGAGACTTTTGTAGAAGAAGGTAAAGATTACGTTAAAACAAAAATTCACAATCCTAAAAATAATTGGGAAGTATTTATAACTTACAAGTATGTAAATAAAAATACTTTAACAGCTAAGTTTGAAGGATCTATTAATCAAACGTCTTTTTATAAAAGACACTGGGTTATGACAAATTAAATTAAATAAAATGAACAAAGAAAACAAAATTACTGAAGAAGAGTTAAAAAAAGTAAGAGACTTTCAGTCTAAACTTTTTGAATTAACACAAAAAATAGGTTTGGTAGAAACCCAAAAACACGCTATACTTCATGAAATAGCTGGAGTTAACCAAAACCAAGATAGTGTTAAGAAAGAATTAGAAAATAAATATGGTTCTGTAAGTATAAATTTAGAAGACGGAACTTATACAGAAAACACAAAAAATGAATAATGTAGTTAGAAAAATCAGCATTGGTTCTGATTATAAAAATGACGCAATGCATTATTCTGTAGGTCAACAAGTTTATGGTGGGCATGAAATATCTCATATATTATTAGATGAAAAAGATAATTCATATAACATACATATAAAGAAAAACAACGAGGTATTGCCATGGAAGAAATTTAATTCTAACATGGCTATATCTATAGAATATGATTTAGAATATTAATGAATAGTTTATATGATTTTATTATAGAACCTATAGGTGATAGGTATGATAATAAAAAAACAGTAGGTGGTAAAGATTTAATACTTAATACAAAAATTGAATCTTGGAAATTTGTTAATAGATTAGCGAAAGTTGTAGCAGTGCCAATAGCGTTAAAAACCCCTATAAAAAAAGGCGATACTATAGTTGTTCATCAAAATATATTTAGAAGATTTTACAATATGAAAGGTGAGCAAAGCAACAGTAGATCTTATTTTAAAGATAATATGTATTTTGCTGCTATTGATCAAATATATTTATACAAACACGACACAGAGTGGTTGTCTTTTGGAGATAGATGCTTTGTAATGCCTATTAAAAATTCTAACGATCTAATAAACAGAAAAGAAGATCCTAGTATTGGAGTGCTTAAAATTAGTAATAATAAACTAGAGGCATCTAATATTAAACCAGGAGACACTATAGGTTTTGTTCCAGGTGCTGAATGGGAATTTATTGTAGACGATCAACGTCTTTATTGTATGAAATCAAATGATATTGTAATTAAATATGGAAATCAAGAAAACCAAAAAGAGTATAATCCAAGCTGGGCAAGTAGCAGTTGAAGAATTAATTAAAGTAGCCAAAGAACCTATTGTTGATTCTGATGATGATATATCTGCTGACAGACTTAAAAATGCCGCAGCAACAAAAAAGTTAGCTATATTTGATGCATTTGAAATTTTAAATAGAATACAAGAAGAGGAAGATATAATTGAAGGCAAAGTAGAAAATGAAACCAAAAAACCTAGAGAGTTTAAAGGTTTTGCTGAAGGAAGATCTAAGTAATGTACGAGCAAACTTTATATAAAATACTAGACGATCATATAAAACCTAAGATAATAAAACAATTAAATAGGTATAAAAAATGGGAGTATGGTTATAACGCAGAACATGATATTATTGTTATTTCAAAGACTGGTAAAATAGGTGAAATATACGATATTCAAGGACTTAAAATAGCATTGCCTTTAGAAGAAAACGTTCATAAGTTTAAAGAAAACAAATGGACAGTTTTTGAATATCCTAAAGTTTTAAAGAAAATAAAAACAGTATTCGACTGGAGAGAATATCCAGAGGATTTTAAAGAACAATGGTATGAATATATTAACGAAGAATTTAGAAGGCGTGAAGAAGGTTTCTGGTATATTAATAAGGATAAACCTACTTATATTACTGGTAATCACTACATGTACTTGCAGTGGAGTAAGATTGATGTTGGGCAACCAGACTTTCGAGAGGCAAACCGTCTCTTTTTCATATTCTGGACCGCAGTACACGCCGACGCACGGTGCTATGGTATGTGCTATCTCAAGAATAGACGTTCAGGCTTTTCGTTTATGGCATCCGGAGTTACGGTGGATATGGCGACCATATCAAGCGACTCACGTTTTGGGATATTGTCCAAATCTGGCGCCGACGCTAAGAAGATGTTCACCGATAAGGTTGTACCAATATCCGTTAATTACCCCTTCTTTTTCAAACCGATCCAGGACGGTATGGACCGCCCAAAGACCGAACTCGCGTACAGAGTCCCAGCGTCCAAGTTCACAAGAAGATCGATTGTATCGACCGAGCAAACCGAGGATCTCACCGGGTTGGACACCACAATCGACTGGAAGAACACAGGGGACAATGCCTACGATGGAGAGAAACTCAGGCTCCTCGTCCACGATGAATCGGGCAAATGGGAGCGCCCGAACAACATCCAGAACAACTGGCGTGTTACGAAAACCACCCTTAGATTAGGTAGTAGAATTATCGGTAAGTGTATGATGGGATCAACATCAAATGCTTTAGATAAAGGAGGTGCAAATTTTAAAAAATTATTTTATGACTCAGATGTCACAAAAAGAAATGCAAATGGACAGACACGTTCAGGGCTCTATTCTTTGTTCATTCCTATGGAATGGAATTACGAAGGATACATTGATTCTTACGGCCATCCTGTCTTCGACACACCAAAAGATCTTGTTAAAGGTCCTCACGGAACACCAATCACGACTGGAGTTATTGAGTATTGGCAAAACGAAGTCGATGGTTTAAAACAAGATCAAGATGCTTTAAATGAATTTTATAGACAATTTCCAAGAACTGAAGAACACGCCTTTAGAGATGAGGCTAAATCTTCTTTGTTTAATTTAACTAAAATATATGAACAAATAGATTGGAATGCAGATATAAAAAGATCATCTGTTATAACACAAGGAAGTTTTCAATGGTCAGGAGGTATTAAAGATACTACAGTTATATTTGTACCAAATAAAAATGGAAGATTTTTTATTTCTTGGGTTCCACCTAAAAGATTACAAAACAATGTAATAAATAAGTTAGGTAACAAATATCCTGGAAATGAAACTTTAGGAGCATTTGGTTGTGATAGTTATGATATCTCAGGTACAGTAGACGGTAGAGGTTCTAATGGAGCTTTACATGGTTTAACTAAATTTAGTATGGAAGATGTACCTCCAAATCATTTCTTTTTAGAATATATCGCTCGTCCACAAACAGCTGAGATATTTTTTGAAGATGTGCTTATGGCTTGTATTTTTTATGGTATGCCTATACTTGCAGAAAACAATAAACCTAGATTACTGTATCATTTTAAACGTAGAGGTTATAGAAATTTTGCAATGAATAGACCTGATAAAGTTTATAACAAACTATCTGTTACAGAAAGAGAAATAGGTGGTATACCTAACTCTAGTCAAGATATAATACAAGCGCATGCAGCTGCAATAGAAAGTTATGTTGAAAGTTATGTTGGACTTAGAGATGATAATACATACGGAGATACATATTTCCAAAGAACATTAGAAGACTGGGCTAAATTTAATATAAACAATAGAACAACACATGATGCTTCTATTAGTTCTGGTTTAGCGATTATGGCTTGTAATAAAAATAAATATAGACCTGTTCCTAAAATGATAAGAAAAAATTATGATTTAGGAATAAAAAAATTTGATAATAGTGGGTTATTATCTAAAATTATAGATTAAATGAGAAAAGTATATACTAACGGTAATAGCATTTTTCCTAGCCAAGTGGTTAGCGACGCTGAGAAAGCATCTTGGGAATATGGTGAGCAAGTTGCTCAAGCTATAGAACAAGAATGGTTTAATCAAGGAAGAACAAATGGTAATAGATACCTAACTACATGGAATAATTATAATAGACTTAGATTATATGCTAGAGGTGAACAACCTACTCAAAAATATAAAGACGAATTATCTATTAATGGTGATTTATCTTATCTTAATTTAGACTGGAAACCAGTACCTATTATATCTAAGTTTGTAGATATATTATCAAATGGTATTTCTAATAAAGATTATGATATAAACGCTTTTGCACAAGATCCTGCTTCAATACAAAAAAGAACCAGTTATGCTGAATTACTAGCACAAGATATTTTTGCAAGAGACACAATGAAACAAATAACAGCTCAACTAGGTAAAGAGCTGTATAATACAAACGTACCTGAAGATCAATTACCACAGACTCCAGAAGAGTTAGAGCTTCACATGCAATTAACTTACAAGCAGTCTGTAGAAATAGCAGAAGAAGAAGTTATAAACCAAGTTTTAGATTACAATAAATGGGATTTAACAAGACGTAGAGTAAATTATGATTTAGTTACGTGTGGTATTGGAGCTGTTAAAACAGATTTTAATTTATCTAACGGTATAACAATTGATTACGTAGATCCAGCTTATTTAATATATTCTTACACAGAAGATCCAAACTTCGAAGATATATATTATGTAGGCGAATTAAAAGCGCAAACATTACCAGAAATAGCGAAGCAATTCCCAACACTTGATGACAATACTTTAGAGAGAATACAAGAATATCAAGGCAGTCAAGAAAGTAAGTATGGTTTTGGCCAAGGTGCTTGGGATTCAAATACAATTCCTTTATTATATTTTGAATATAAAACATATAGTAACCAAGTTTTTAAAATAAAAGAAACTGATAGTGGTTTGTTAAAAGCTATAGAAAAACCAGATAGTTTTAATCCACCAGAAAATGATAATTTTGAGAGAGTAGGTAGAACAATAGAGGTTTTATATAGAGGTGTTAAAGTTTTAGGTACAAATATATTATTAAGATGGGAATTATGTCCTAATATGACTAGACCTTTTGCTGACACTACAAAAGTAGAAATGAACTACGCAATATGTGCTCCTAGAATATACAAAGGTCGTATTGATTCTACAGTTGGTAGAATAACTGGTTTTGCAGATATGATTCAAATAACTCATCTTAAACTACAACAAGTAATAGCTAGAATGGTACCAGATGGTGTGTTCTTAGATATGGATGGTTTAGCAGAAGTTGATTTAGGCAATGGAACAAACTACAACCCAGCAGAAGCATTGAATATGTATTTTCAAACAGGTTCTGTTGTAGGTAGATCACTTACTCAAGATGGTGAATTAAATAGAGGTAAAGTACCTGTTCAAGAGTTAACTACAGGATCTGGTCAAGCTAAAATACAAAGTTTAATATCTACGTATAATTATTATTTACAAATGATACGTGATGTAACCGGACTTAATGAAGCTAGAGATGGTAGTACACCAGATAAAAGTACTTTAGTTGGTCTACAAAAGTTAGCAGCACAAGCTTCAAATATAGCTACAAAACATATTAACAACGCTAGTTTATATTTAACATTGAGAATATGTGAAAATATATCTAAAAAAGTTAACGATATGTTAGATTATCCTTTAACTGCTAATGTATTAAAACAAAGTATATCTGTATTTAATACTGAAACATTAAAAGGTTTAGAACAGATTAATTTACATGACTTTGGTATATTCTTAGATCTTGAACCAGATGAAGAAGAAAAAGCAATGTTAGAACAAAACATACAAGTTGCTTTATCAAGTGGTGGTATTGATTTAGAAGATGCCATAGAAATACGTCAAATACGTAATTTAAAGCTTGCTAACCAAATGCTGAAAATGAAACGTAAACGTAAGTTACAACGTGAAAGACAAATGCAAGCTGAAATGTCTCAAAACCAAGCACAAGCAAACGCACAAGCTAGTCAAGCAGCTGCTGAAGCTGAAGTACAAAAACAACAAGCTTTAACGTCTGAAAAAGTAAACTTTGAACAAGCAAAGTCTCAGTTTGAAATACAACGAATGCAAGCAGAGGCTGAAATAAAAAGACAACTAATGTCAGAAGAGTTTAATTATCAAGTTCAATTAGAACAAATGAAAACTCAAAGAGAAACTAAACGTGAACAACAAATAGAAGATCGTAAAGACAAAAGAACAAGAATAGCAGGTACACAACAAAGTGCTATGATATCTCAGAGACAAAATGATTTATTACCTACTGATTTTGAAAAACAAGGACAAATGGAAGATCAGTTTCCAATTGTTTAATTATTAATTATTTAATTATATTATATTATGGCTGAAGAAGCAAAAGAACCTGTAAAACAGGAGGGTGACTTTAAAATAAAGTCAAAACCAAAAAGTAAAAAACCAAAACAACTAACTAAATCTGATAAAGAAGTAGCAAAAATTGATTTATCTAAACCAGAAGCACAAGGCGAAATACAACCCGCTGTTGCTAAAATGGATTTAACTAAAGAACCAGAAAAAGTTGTAGAAAAAAAACCGGTTGTTGAAATTAAAGAAGAAACTTTACCAGAAACTAAAGAAGAATCTTTTACTGAAGTTATTGAAGAAGTAGCTGAAAAAGTTGAAACTACTCCAATACAGAAAAAAGAACCTTTAATTGAAACTCCTAAATTACCAGAAAACATTGAAAAACTGGTTAAGTTTATGGAAGATACAGGCGGTACAGTATCTGATTATGTAGAGTTAAATAAAGATTATAATTCTTTAGATGATAAACAGGTATTACAAGAATATTATAAAAAAACTAAACCACATCTAGATAACGAAGATATAAATCTATTATTAG
>Ga0208303_1000546_pt1 | contig 15536 bp, 8 predicted proteins | sample CB_VirMetaG_2_FD_184537 | JGI IMG/M metagenome (GOLD analysis project Ga0208303, IMG submission 184537) | Freshwater to marine saline gradient viral communities from Chesapeake Bay - CB_1504_2 Viral MetaG (SPAdes) (version 4) | ecosystem: Environmental > Aquatic > Marine > Coastal | place: USA... | reverse complement strand
CAAGATGATAACGCTATCATTGAGCCTATTGTATTTGAAGATGGATTCTTACACGTTCCTAAAAATAATCAAGTCTTACAAAAATTCATGGACTTACATCCTGGAAAAGGAAGAGTGTTTACAGAAGTAAATAAAGCAAAAGAAGCTGCTGAGTTAGTAGAAGACTTAAACTTAGAAGTTGATGCTTTAATAGAAGCAAGGCAACTTACAGTAGAGCAAGTTGAAAACGTAGCTAGAGTGTTATTTCAAAAAGACGTTTCTAAAGTTACAACAGCTGAGCTTAGAAGAGATATTTTAATATTTGCAAAACAAAACCCAGGTGGTTTTATGAATTTATTAAAAGACCCTGCTCTTAAGTTTAACGCTACTATTCAAAACATATTAGATAAAAATCTAATACAACTTAGAAATAATAAGAAAGAAGTGTGGTTTAACACAGCGTCTAATAAAAAGAAGATGTGTAATATACCATACGGGGAAGACCCATTGTTCATTATAGCTTCATACTTTGAAAGCGATGATGGATTAGAGTCATATAAGCATTTAAAAGCGTTAGCAAAAAATTCGTAACTTTGTACTTTAAGTTTAACTATTAATTTTTTTACAATGCAAAAATTTTTAAATATTCCAGTAACTAATGAGCAATACCAATTGGTAGCTATTAGTGATATTGTATTAATAGAGCAAGCATCTACTACTACAGTAACAATTACTTATGGTGGTGGTAAAGTAACTACTATTACTCACGCAACAGCAGCTGCGGGAGATGAAAAAGAAAGAGACACAATTGAAGGTGCAGTTGTAGCAGCATTAGCTACTTCTTGGACAAACCCAGCATATAACGTAGATAACCTACCTTATGCTGTAAGTGGAATTGCAGTCGCATAACGATTTAATCCTTCCTTTACTATCGACAAGAAAGCACCCAAATCAGGGTGCTTTTTTATTTTATGTATCTTTGTAAAAAGATTTTAAAATGATAAACTCTGTAAGAAATACTGTACTTGCTATTATCAATAAAAATAACTACGGATATATATCTCCGAGTGATTTTAACTTATTTGCTAAACAAGCTCAGTTAGATTTATTTGATGAATATTTTATTAATTATAATCAGCAGATTAATGAGGAAAATGCAAGAGTTTCAGGAACAGGTTATGCTGATATTAAATTAGGTTATGAAGAGGTAATTGACACTTTTTCTGTTACAAAAACTTTAGTACAAAAATCTAACAACATATACTACCTTCCTAGTCAAACAACGACTGGTGATGATTATTATTTATTAAACAAAGTTTTATGTTATCAGAATAGCGTTCTGCAAGGTGAAGCTGAAAAAGTAAGTATTAATAAAATTGATTTATTGAATAAATCTCTTTTAACATCTCCGTCATCTCAATATCCAGCATATACTCAAAAGGGAGATTCTATAACTATTTTTCCTACCACATTTAATGGAGCTTTAGATATTCAAGGTACATACGTTCGTTATCCATTAGACCCAAAATGGACTTTTGTTACTTTATATAATGGTGAACCTTTGTTTGACCAAACTCAAGCTGATTATCAGGATTTTGAATTACCGATTGATGACTTAAATAATTTAGTAGCAAGAATACTACAATATGCAGGTATATCAATTAGAGAAGCTGATGTATTTCAGTTTGGGCAAATAGAAGAACAGCAACAAAATCAAACTAATACATAATTATGGCATATATTAATCAAAGAAAATATTATACTAACGACGGTCTTGCACCTACAGACAGTAATTGGGGTTCTTATCAATACGTAAGTTTAGACAACATAATGACTAACTTTGAGTTGATGTATGATGGAAATCACTCGTTGGTTAATAATGAAAATAGATATAAAATATTATTTCACGCAAAAAGAGCAATTCAGGAATTAAACTACGATGCTTTTAAAGAAATAAAAGCGTTAGAATTAACAGTATACGATGACTTGCGTTTTGTTTTACCATCGGATTATGTAAACTGGGTAAAGCTTTATTTGTTTCAAGGTAATACCTTGAGAGAATTAACTGAAAATATTCAAGTACAATCTTCTATTCAATACCTTCAAAACTCTACTGCTGTTTTTGGGTATGATGGAAATAATAATGTATCAACTATAGAGTCTACATTAGATTCATCGAGAAAAGCGGGTTCTTTAAATAGTATTTATTTGAATCAAAACAATGAAGCTGATGAGAACGGCAACTGTGTTGATTGTGAGGGCGACATATACAATTCTCGTATCGGAGCTAGATATGGTTTAAATACAGAAACTGCTAATATAAATCCTACGTTTACTATAGATAAAAAAGCTGGTGTTATTAATTTTGATTCTACTATGGCAAACCAACAGTGCGTATTGCAATACATATCTGATGGAATGGAAAATGGTGATGACTCACAAATAAGTGTGAATAAATTATTTGAAGATTACGTTTATGCTTATATACAATATGCTATATTAAATAGTAAATTTGGAGTGCAAGAGTATATTATTAATAGAGCTAGAAAAAACAAACAAGCTTTATTAAGAAATGCTAAAATCAGGTTAAGTAACATTCACCCAAGCAGATTGCTTATGAATCTTAGAGGTGAAGATAAGTGGATAAAATAAAATGGCAAACATTCAAAGAAATTTTGTAGCAGGCCGAATGAACAAGAGCCTTGACGAGAGGCTTATACCAAACGGAGAGTATATAGATGCTTTGAATGTTAGACTTGGTTCTACTGAAGAATCAGAAATAGGGGCTGTTGAAAATGCTAAGGGAAATGTACAGGTTACTAGACTTCAATATATAGACGGTACTGCATTAAGCAGCTCTGCGAGATGTATTGGAGTTTTTGAAGATGGTGCAAATGAAACTATATATTGGTTTGTTCATGACCCAGCTTTTACTGTAGGTGCAACAGGTAAGTTAGATTTAATTGTTTCTTATAATGTAATTACAGGAGCAGTATTATACCATGTTATAAGTATTAACTCAGGAAATAATACAAATACAACTTTAAATTTTAATTCTAATTTTTTAATTACTGCAGTAAATAAAATAGATAACTTACTTTTTTTTACGGATAATTTAAATGCTCCAAGAGTTGTAAATATAAATTTTAATTACCCTGTTCCTTTTAATAATGTAGACCAAATTAGTGATGGAGAGTTATTAGTAATTAAAAAACCTCCTCTGGCTGCACCAACATTAAATTTATTAAACACAACTTTACAAGACTCTTTTTTAGAGGACAATTTTATTTGTTTTGCCTATAGGTATAAATATTCAAATGGTGAGTATTCTGCTGTTTCGCAGTTTAGTGAACCAGCTTTTCAACCAAGTTTTTTTGAATTTTCTCCTAATAGTTTTTTAAACGAGGGAATGGTTAATTCCAAAAATGGAGTACAAATTACATATAATACAGGAAGCTCAATAGTAGTCGGTATAGACTTATTGTTTAAAGAGGCTAACGACCCTACAATAAAAATTATTGAAAAAATAAAAAAATCACCATTAGGTCCGCATAACAGTAATGCGACTTATGTTTTTACTAATAGTAAAATTTTTACTGTATTACCAGAATCAGAAATATTAAGATTATATGACAATGTTCCACGATTAGCGAAAGCTCAAACTCTAATGGGTAATAGGTTAATTTATGGTAATTATACAGAGGGATATAATTTAATTGATAAAAATAATCAACCACTAAATTTACAATACACAGTTGCATTAGACACTGATGATGCTACTGGAGTAGATTTAAATTCTTCTAATTCATTGGCATTTAATTATACTGCTTTTAGTAATACTCAAAACATAACGACTTCTGGTTTTTCTTTTGATTTAGGTGGGTTTGAAAGTAAATTAGTTCAAGGAGCAAGTTTAAATTTTTCTTTTACCTATCAACATTTATCTTACAATGGGACAGACACTCCCACAGAATTACAAGGGGAAACCCTGATTAATTTTCAGTATGTTTTAGTTGATAATTATACTACAGTTTCAGCTCTATATAATAGCTCAGATTTTCAATCTAAAATGGGTTTAATAAGTTCTGCTATTCAGACTGTAGCAGATGCTCAAAATGGTTTAGGTGCAACTTTAACAGATGCGTTTAATTTTTCTTTAACCCCAACTTTATCAGGTGGAGGATTTAGTTATTCTTTAAATCAAACAGGATTAACATCAAGCACAGCCTCGGTTCCTCCATCATCTAATAAAGGTGAACCAATTTCTTCAACATTAACCGGAACTGAAATAAAACTAACATTTCCTGTAGCTCAATATATTCAAACATCACCAGGAACAAGTAATTTAATTGTATCGTATAATACTTTTACTTCTATTACCGCTACCTTAAAAGAAACTGCAGATTCACAAAGCTTACATAGTAATAGAGGTTATGAGTTAGGTATAGTATACATGGATGAATTTAACAGAGCTTCAACAGCTTTAGTTAGTAATAATAATACTGTAAATATTCCATGCAGAAACTCACAAACTTTAAATAAAATTATTGCAACAATACCAACAAGTCAAGTAGCTCCTTCTTGGGCAACAAGATATAAGTTTGTTTTAAAACCAGATAGAACTATTTATGAAACAATATATTCAAGCATATTTATTAATGACCCAAATTCTAATAATACATTTTTATTATTAGAAGGTGATAATATTGCTAAAGTTGAAGAAGGAGATAGATTGATTGTAAAAAGAGATGCAAACGGTCCGGTTGAATCTTGTGTATTCGCAACTGTTTTAGAAAAACAAACACAAGTTGCGGACTTTATTACCCCTGCTAGCGGTAATCCTGTTCCAGGAGGGACGTATATGAAAATGAAGTCTCAAGATTTTTCAACAGATGAGAGTGCTAATGATATCATTTCTTTAGGAACATTTCAGCAAACCGCAGATAATGGTCAAGAAAATCCAGTAGCAGCAAATCCTTTTTATACTACAACTACTACGTCTCCGCCAACAAGCACCAATTACACTGTACCTAGCGGAAGTAAAATAATAATGAAAATTGAACAAGAGAGAAAAGGAGGAAGCAGTGGAAACAATTGTGAAGAAAGAACAAGTATTATAGAGAAGGAGTTTATTGCACAAGACACTTACACAGATATGTATCAATGGTTTATTAATAGCAATGCAACCTTTGTAATAGAAAATGAAGCTATAACCTTTAGTGGAACTCCTGCAGACCCTGTAGGAAACGTTGTTATTTCAGGTTTAGTTCCTGGTTCACCAACAGGTACTCCAGAATCTAATGGATACGCAGGTAAAAATTTAAGTAACTCTACGATGCTTACTATATTTGGGGGGAAATCAAACAGCCCAACATCTGGTAGCGACTTACTTTTAAATAACTATTACAGGTTTTATGAAAACAATACAGACAATACTTATTCGCTACTGGTAAGTGGTACAGAAGCATGTTCTGGAGCTAGTCAATCAAGCAAAAGAAAATCACGTGTTCAAATTACATTTACAGTGTTTAGAAGAGATTCAGTTGTTGTATTTGAAACAGAACCAACTGAAGCATTGCCTGATGTATGGTATGAAAACGATGAATCATTTTCTATTGATTCAAACGGTAATCATAGCGGTAACATAACTAATCAAGATATATCTACAGGTGTTGCTGGGGTAGTTGATACTAAATTTTTTAATTGTTTTGCATTTGGAAATGGTGTAGAAAGTTATAAAATAAGAGACGCTTTAAATGGTAAATCTTTTAATTTAGGTAATAGAGTATTTACAACTTCTAACGTAGAATATAAAGAAGCTCTTAGGTTTGCTGATTTAACTTATAGTGGTGTATATAATGATGAAACTAATGTCAATAAATTAAATGAATTTAATTTAGGACTTGCTAATTTTAAACCACTTGAAGAAAGTTATGGAGATGTTGAAATATTATATGGTAGAAGAACTGATATACTTGTTTTACAAGAAGATAAAATATCATACGTTCTCGCTTCTAAAAATATTATATCTGACTCAACTGGAGGAGGTCTGGTTGCTTCAGTTCCAGAAATTTTAGGAAATCAGATAGCCCGTCTTGAAAACTATGGTATTAGTAATAATCCAGAAAGTTTTGTTGCGTGGGGTGAAAACAAATACTTTACTGATGTTAAAAGAGGAGCGGTACTTCAACTAATAGGTGGGTCAGTATCAGATGAAAGACTAATAGTTATATCGGAAACTGGTATGAGAAGCTGGTTTAGAGATTTATTTACCTCAGCATTTACTACACAAAAATTAGGTGGATATGACCCTTATATGGATGAATACGTTTTAACATCTAACAAAATTTTAAAACCTGAAATACCACTTTGTTTAGCGTGTGGTGTTACCCAAGATATAACAGTAATAGCTAATAAAGACTTTGTTTATTGTGTTGATGTTACAGAGCAAGTAGGTTTAGTAACTGTTAGTTATGTAATTCCACAAGAAGGAGAACAAGATATTGAAAGTGAAACAAGTGTGCTTATGACTGACGAGTCTGGAAATCAACTAATTACAGAGGGGTCTCAATCTCAAGTCGGTTATACAATAAAGGCTATTTATAAAGGCGTAACATATACATCAGGTTCTGTTACAGTTTCGGGTAGTTTTACATTTAATAAAAATGTTTCAAATATACAAGAGGTTACTTTAGTTGTTAGCTCAGATTCAAATCAAAACGATACTATACAAATAAATGTAAGCTGTCCTAGGTCAGACGCATTAAACATATATAACATTTGTGTTACTGACCCACTTGAAGCTGGACAATTCATACATAACGAATTTGGTTGGACTGACGGTGTGACTGTTTCACCTCAAGAATCTAATTTAGTAGAATTTGGAAGCACATCTTCTTCTTTTGCTATCTCACAATATCAATTATTTTCAGGAGCGCAGGGTAGTGGAGTTTTCCCAACTGATGGGTCTACTGTAACTGTTTCTTCAAACAAAATTAATTTTGATGATTTTGTATTTGACCCTTCATTAGATAAATTTAAATATTTAAGAACAAACACATTTTATCAAAACAATGTAACAGACATATCAACTTTACTTTCTTTAGCAATTGATGCGACACCTATATCTACTGTTGGTGCTCCAACAATTTATTCAGCAGACTTTATAGTGCCGACAACTGGAAGTATTTTATATTTGGTGTGGGATTATAGGTCGAGTGGTACGCCTACACCGACGCCAACACCTGGAGCACCAACGCCAACTCCTACACCTACTCCTTCTCCAACACCAACACCAACACCGGTGCCTTATAATTACTTTACTATTACTCCTTGTCCAGGAGGAGGAGGCACATTATACAGTAGTGTTAGAGCTTCATTTGCAAGTGGAGTAACATCAGGAGATATAGTAGAAATGAACGATGGTAGATGTTATGAGATAACAGAAAATGCAGCACCAGCAAATACTAACGACTATATAAATGTTTATGTAGATTGTACTGCTTGTTTAACAGCTAATCCAACACCTACTCCAACTCCACCACCAACGCCAACGCCAACGCCTGGTGGTTGTAACGAGTGGGAGTTAGTAGGTGGCTCTGGAGGCGGTACTTTTGGTTATACTGATTGCTCTAGTATTCCACAAGCAGAAAGTGTACCAGATGGTGATTCAATACCAGTTTGTGCTGTAGGTGTTCCTACTGTAACAAGTGGTAACGGGACTGTTACATTAAATGGACCTTGCCCTACTCCTACACCTACACCGACCCCAACGCCTGGAGCGCCTACTCCAACGCCTACGCCAGTGACACCGACACCGACACCTACTCCAACACCGTCATGTAGTGAGTGGACTTTAACTTGTCCAAGTGGAAGCGGTGGATGTACTTATACTTATACAGATTGTAATGGAGTAGTGCAAAATGGTGGTCCTCTACCTCCAGACTTTGATATTGATGTATGTGTATTAGATGGAACAACACCTATAGTAAACGGTGGTCAACCAAATAACACAGGAGTAAGTTGTAGCCCGACTGTTACTCCGACACCAACAGTTACGCCGGTCGGCCCAACGCCAACTCCAACACCTACTCCAACTCCAACGTTTGGGTATGATTATTACACTGTTACAATTTGTCCAGGACAAGGTAACGCAAACTATATTAATGTTAGAGTAGCTGACGCTAGTGGAAATGACCCGGGTGATATAGTATTAATGGCTGATGGCAAATGTTACGAGATAGATGAAACAAGCTCAACTGTAAACACTAATGATTATACTAATGTTTACATAGATTGTGATACTTGTATAGGAGCAAACCCTACACCTACTCCTACTCCAACCCCAACTCCAACGCCAACGCCTGGTGGTTGTAATGAATGGGATTTAGAAGGAGGCCCAGGTTTAGTTGGTAACTTTAGTTATACTGATTGTAGTGGTGCATCACAAACTGAAAGTGTGGATGATGGAGATTCATCATCAGTTTGTGCATTAGGAGTACCTACTTTAACAAGTGGTAATGGAACTGTTACTTTAGTAGGACCTTGTGTTACTCCAACGCCTACGCCAGTGACACCGACACCTACTCCAACACCGGCTGGGCCAACACCTACGCCTACGCCAACGCCTACTCCAACTATAGCTTATGATGACTATACAATAACAAGATGTGATGGTGGGTTTAATAATTACACGGTAGGTAGAGCACTTGCAAATACATTTCCAACTTATACTGTATTATTAATGCCTGATGGAAATTGTTATGAAATTGTTGACCCTACTGGAACTTTAGGTACACTTGCAAATGCGGAATATACAGATTGTAATTCATGTACTGCACCTACGCCTACGCCTACAACTGAACTACCTACTCCAACACCGAGTCCGACACCGAGTCCGACACCGAGTCCGACACCGACGCCTGGAGTACCGACACCGACACCGAGTCCGACGCCTGTGGGCCCTACACCGACGCCTACCCCGACGCCTACACCTGGTCCTCCTACGCCAACTCCTACTCCGAGTCCGAGTCCTACTCCGACTCCAACAGCTACACCGACACCAACACCTGGAGCTTGTATTGCAATTGAAGTTGGATTCTCTACAGGCCTTTATAATGGTTGTTGTGTACCTCCAGACAGTAGTGGTATTAAATACTTTAATGCAAATTCTGTAGCTTCAGCAACAAGAATGTATGATGGGTTTACTTGCTCTACACTTGAGAGCGGAACAATTTATGTTAGTGAATTTGGTTCTACTTATTATGAATTTTTTAACGGAGTTAAAACTGCAGGACCAATATCTTGTCCATCATGTCCGTAAATATGAAAGATTTTATTCAAAACGTGAACAATCACCTCAATGGAAAAGTAATTATTTTAGGTGGGTGGTCTAAATTTTATGACGGATACTATTCTAATTATGAAAAAAACTGGGTAGATGTTGCTATTGCATCAGAGTCGGTAGACTTAATTTCGGAATTAGGTGTGCCACTTGAAATTAATGGAGGTCACTCGTGGGGTAAAACAATTGTTAATCAGTTTATAGTAATGTGTGGTGAAAGAAAAAAAAGAAAATTTTTAGATGTGTTTGTGACTAATGATATGCCTGAGTATAAAACTATAGATGGGTTAAAGATACAGACACCACAAGCTGGTATTAATTTTCATCAAAAAGTGTATGAAGATTTAAATGAAGATTGGGTTTTACAAAAAATACAAAAGCTAAAAACCCTATACTGCCTGTAATATTTTTTTAATTAATTAATAATTAATAACTTTAATTAAATTTAATCTAATATAATAATGTCGAAAAATAGTATATTCATTCAAATTGCATCTTATCGTGACCCAGAATTAGTACCCACATTAGATTCATTATTTGACAACGCAAAATTTCCTGATAATATAACCGTATGTATTGCTTGGCAACATTCAACAGAAGATGAGTGGGATGATTTAGGTAAGTATAAAAAAGACAAAAGGGTAAAAATATTAGACATACCTTATACTGAAACAAACGGTGCTTGTTGGGCACGTAATTTAATACAGCAAGAATACAATAATGAAAAATATACATTACAACTTGACAGTCACCACAGGTTTGTAAAAAATTGGGATGTTAAGTTGATTAAAATGTATGAAGGTCTGCAAAAATCAGGTCATAAAAAGCCATTGCTCACTACTTACGCAACAGCATACGACCCAAATAATTTTGACATTAAAAATAACGCTGAAGTTTGGGGAATGAAATTTGATAGATTTACACCTGAAGGTGTAGTGTTTTTCCTTCCTTATACAATGGAAGATACAAGTAAACCTCTACCAGCAAGGTTTTATTCAGCACACTTTGCTTTTACAACAGGTAAACACGTAGAAGAGGTTCAACATGACCCTTCTTTTTACTTTCACGGTGAAGAAATAACTCTTGCTGTTAGGTCTTTTACTCATGGCTATGATTTATTTCATCCAAATGAAATAATTACTTATCACGAATATACAAGAGTAGGTAGAACAAAACATTGGGACGACGATACAACTTGGGTAGAAAAAAATACTCACACACATAATAGAGTAAGACAGCTATTAGGAGTAGATGGTGAAGTTTGTTCTCCTTGTAATGAAAAACATTTTGGTGTCTATGGTCTTGGTAAAGAAAAAACTTTACAGGATTACGAAGAATATAGTGGAATTAGATTCAGTGATAGAGCCATTACTCAAGCTTGTTTTAATAACGTTAACCCACCGGGTAAACTAGAAGAAGAATTTATAACAAAATTCAAACATCCTTTGGCTGTAGATGTAAATCGTTTTTACAAAGATGATTATACATTTTGTGCTTTAATATGTGTTGATAAAAACCAACAGGAATTGTATAGAAAAGACTACACAAATTGGAATATGTTACTAAAGCAGGAAAATCTTGTCTTACATATAGACGCTAATATAAAAAAACCACATACAGTAATTCTTTGGGCACATTCTGAAAAATATGGATGGGCTGAAAAAGTTATTATAGCTTTATGATTTACGAAATAAAAAATTATCACAACGGTCACAATTATAATTTTAATCTTTACGATAAATGTTACATAAGTGATATAGTAAGAGAAGAAAAAATATACGAAGATTTTTTACACAGAGTGTTTGAACAGTATACAAACCTAGACTCTATTGTAATAGAAGGAGGTTGTCACGTTGGTTTACATAGTGTAAAATTATCTAAATTATGTAAGCAGCTATATTGCTTTGAACCATTAGACACTTCTTTTGAATTGTTAACTAAAAACTTAAAATTAAATAATTGTAACAACGTTAAAGTTTTTAATCAAGCACTATCTAATAAAAACTACAAAACAATGTTTAACTGGATTAGTTCTAATAATCCTGGAGCAAGTGGTTTAGATAACAACCCTATGGGTAATTTACTGCCAAAATCTGAAAACCAAAAAACTGAATGTATATCTATTGATAGTTTAAAATTAAGTAAGTTAGATTTTATTAAGTTAGATATAGAAGGTTATGAACCTTTAGCAATACAAGGTGCTATAGAGACTATTAAAAAATATCAACCTGTAATTGCCTTAGAGTGTTGGTCTGACCATAGAGGTAATGCTAGTTTAGAAAACACTAAACACATACATCAAAATCTAATAGAATTAGGTTATTCAGTTGAACAAATTAGTCATAGTGATTATTTATTAAAATGTTAATACCTAAAAAAATATTTCAAACATTTAAAGCAACCCAATTACCCAAGGGTATGAAACAAGCTCAGCAAACATGGGCTGTAAAAGACTTTATTTATAACTTTTATGACGATAAACAATGTCTTGACTTTATAAAAAAACATTTTACACAAAATGAAGTTAACGCATTTATAGACCTTGTCCCTGGTGCATTCAAAGCTGATTTATTCAGATTGTGTGTTTTGTATATTTATGGTGGAGTTTATGCAGATATAGATACAATACTTTTAGGAGACCTTAAAAAACTTTTAAACCAAAACGTTAACCTTATAGTTTGTAGAGATGACCCTATGGCTCAAAAATGGCTATGGAACGGCTTTATAGCTTCAACGCCAAAACACCCTGCTTTAAAGATTGCTATACAAAAGATTCTGTCAAATGTTGAAAGTAAAAAGGAAAGATTTTATCTTGAATACACAGGCCCTGCTATGTTTGGTAAAGCAATAAATCAATATCTTGGAAGAAATCCAGAACAAGATTTTAAGTTAGGTTTAGACACAACAAGTAATATGTTAGTCGTTCAACATCAAAATGGTTATATAATTTTTAATAAAAAGAATTACATAAAATGTGAATATCCTACAAAAAAACAAGACAACTTACCCTCTTACTTTTGGGATAATGTTGAGAAACACAGAATATTTAGAGAGATACCTAGAACAATAATTTATACAGCTTTAGATTTGTTTGGTGTTAATGATTACATGATTGATAGTTTTAAAAAACATAACCCTGATTATGAGTTTTTATTTTTTGACCAAACACAGGTTGATAAATGGTTTGAAAATACAGTATATAATGAATTTTACCGTACACTTTCAAACAAAGGAGAAATAAGTGATTTTTTTAGGTACTGTTATCTTTATGAAAATGGAGGTGTTTATGTAGATACAGATACTTTTTGTAATAAGCCTTTAGATGAATGGATAACTTATGAAGATATAATTTTTGGTTTAGAAGGCAACGTTGTTAAAGAAGGTTTTTTTAAAGATAATTTTTTTGGTATAGGTTATGTGATAGATAACAAAATTGTTTCAGTATGTAACTGGGCAATTGCTTCTAAAAAAAATCATCCTCTTATGTTACAAGTTATACAAGATATAATGAACAACCCAGTTGATAAAGGTGCTTTAGTTAATACAGGCCCTGGTAGAATTACAAAACACGTTATAGATTATTTTGGCACAACACAAGACTATACAAAAGACGTATTTAAAAACAATTCAGTATGTCTGTCAATTAATCGTTTTGGGTCTAACCAATCACATAGCAATGCTTTCAAAACATCAAAACCTTTTGAAGTAACAAGAGATGATATTTATATAACCCACATGTTTGAGGGCACCTGGAGAACAAAAGAAAACAAAGACATAAAAAAATTAGATACGTTAACAAGACCCTCGGTTACACACAACCTGACAATTTTTCCTTATGGAGATGAATATAAAGGCGTATCAAGATATGATGAAAATACTGAAAGAACTTTGTTTATGAAAGAGATTGGTGATTGTAGAAGTTTAACAGAGTATTTGTTTAATAAAGATTTTGACGTTATCAACACAAAAATTCTACCTATAGAAGGATACAGTAAAAAAGCAAAGTTTGAAGACTTTAGACATTTTTCATACAAAGGTAAAGATTATTTTTGTGCAGCGTATATAGATAACGAGTTTAATACAAACATGGCTATTTTAGATAATCAATATAATTTTCTGGGAGATGTTATTATAGACGAGTATAACAAGATGAAATTTGGAGTTGGACCAGAAGTTTACTTTGAAAAGAACTGGTTATTTTTTGAAAAAGATAATGAGTTATACTTTATTTACTCAACAACACCTTCCTTAGAGATATACAAATGTGAAGACTGGAATAAATTATACTTTAAACTTTATCATAAAGAACATACTGATGATAAACACAATATACCAAGGGGTGAGATGTATTTCTCTAATGTTACGACAGGAGGTTCAGCTTCTCCTATAATGATAGATGATAAGATGGTATATCTGATACATACAAAAGTATATAGTGAAAGAAAGTATAATCATTGGCTGGTAATGCTTGACAGTAATTTTGAATTTATAAAGATATCTTCTGTTCCTTTTATAAACAAACATATAGGCTATGGACTGTTTTTTGTTATGACCATGCTTAATACAGGAGATACAGTAACCCTATCTGGCGGATTAGAAGATTTTCAAAACTGGATTTGGCAAATACCTAAATCAAAAATATTAAATTCTTTTAATTAAAAAAGCAAGATAAAAGACATTGCATTTAAATTCGTAAATTTGTAACAATATTTAGCGGATGGCTTGTAACATTTATATATTATCTTGTCCTATAGGAGCAGTAGGGGATGAGTGTACGTTTGAAATTGATTGTTGTAGTGGACAACTAATTAACTACACTATGCAGCCCGATAGCATTATTGAGGCTTGTGTACTCGAAGAAGGAACAGTTACTGTAACATCTATATCTGGGTCAGCTTTTGACACAATCGACCCATGTACGTCTGATTGTGGCGATATTCCTGTTGCACCTACTCAAACCCCAACGCCAACACCTACAGCTACACCAACGCCAACACCTAGCCCGACGCCTGGAGCACCAACGCCAACTCCTACACCGTTTGTTCCTACACCCACACCTACACCCACACCAACTCCAGTAAGTGTTCAGTGTAATGAATGGGAATTATTATGTCCAAGTACAAGTTCTGGGTGTAGTTATGAATATATAGACTGTAACGCAGTAACTCAAACCGGGACAATTGAGCCGGATAGAGGCGTAGACGCTTGTGTTTTATTTCCAAACACTCCAATAGTAAATGGTGGTACAGCAGTAGGGCCTATTGCTGCATGTTCAGCAAATCCTACACCGACGCCTACCCCGACGCCTACACCTGGAGCACCAACGCCAACTCCTACTCCTTCAACAGGATGTACAGAATGGGTTTTAGTGTGCCCAAGTACTGCGCCAGGTACATGTAATTTTTCTTATAGGGATTGTGCTAATGTAGTGCAAACCGGTACTTTGTTCACTGACACAGAATATGAAGTTTGTGTAAAAGATGGTAATATACCAACTGTACAAAATGGACAAGCACGTAGTGAAAATGTTGCCTGTACATCTCCTACGCCGACTCCAACAGCTACTCCAATTCCTACGCCAACTCCAACTCCTGGACCGCCAACAGCTACACCGACAGCTACACCTACTCCGACCCCTACTCCTACAACACCAACTCCGACTAGTGTTGTACCTCCAATACCTTCACCGGTAGAAACGGAGTATACTTTAACGTATAGTCAAACTTCAAAAGGGTGGCCATCGTTTTATTCATACATACCTGATTACATGCTTGGAATGAATCAATACTTTTATACATTTAATGGAGGTAATTTATACCAACACAATGCTAATGGAAGTAGAAATAATTTTTATGGCGAGCAATATAATTCTCAAATAACAACGGTGTTTAATCAAAACCCGCTTGAGAATAAAATATTTAAAACTATTAATTTAGAATCAAATCAGGCGTGGCAAGCAAATCTTGAAACTGATATACAACAAAACGGTTTTATTGACAGCACTTGGTTTATTAAAAAAGAAGGTGATTATTTTGCATTTCTAAGACAAACCGGAGAAGTACCAGCGCTTCCAGGGCAATACGCTATGAGGTCAGCTAATGGTATAGGAAGGTCTACTAGTGTTTCAGCAATAGGAAATACTACTACAATTAATTTTTCAACAAATCCATTAGTTAGCATAGGAAACATTGTAAGTATAGGTGATTATTTATAT
>Ga0208303_1000544_pt1 | contig 15556 bp, 31 predicted proteins | sample CB_VirMetaG_2_FD_184537 | JGI IMG/M metagenome (GOLD analysis project Ga0208303, IMG submission 184537) | Freshwater to marine saline gradient viral communities from Chesapeake Bay - CB_1504_2 Viral MetaG (SPAdes) (version 4) | ecosystem: Environmental > Aquatic > Marine > Coastal | place: USA... | reverse complement strand
ATCATCGCTAACAAAGTATTCTTTGGTGTGCCCATCAGGACACTGAAAATCTCTAATCTTCAGCATCAACTACATCGTCTGCTTCAGCTTGCTCTTGAGCCATAGCTACCTGAGTCTCAAGATTAAGAATGTTTGCTATAACTGCAAGTTGTCCTTTACGGAAGTAGAGGTCTTGCTCATCTTTAGTACCTTCAATTGAGTTAACACTCGCTGCGGATGCTTGAATGTCTCCTAAAAGAATCTTCCAACCTTCTGTTCGGAACATATCATTTAGATCACGAAAGTACTTTTCTGTTTCTGGTGTCATTTTTACTGTTTCTCCTCTTGACAGGACAGTTCATTTATGTTATGAACGAGTATATTATATCATACTTTTAAGTAAATGTCAAGTTAATTTTTAGTTACTTTTTCACAGTCTTCATCTTCTTACCAGACTTAGTTTTCTTTGGTGGACGACCTACTTTGTTACCGTATGTACCTTTACCGTATGGCATTTGGATCACCTCCTCTTCTTAGCTGTTTTAGCTGCTTGTTTAAAGTTCTTTGAAGTTGGTGCGCCTTTGCTACCTACCTTACGCATCTTCTCTCCAGAACCCTCTTTGATACGCTTACGCTTAGCGTGTATGTTTGCGTATAGTCCTTGCTTTGGCATTACCATTTCACCTTATCAGCCCAGTATGCTGCAGACATCTTGCCCTTAGCAATGTTGGAAGCATGACGAGCTTTGAAAGACTTCTGTCTAGCTGTAGGTTTCTTATCACCACTAACGCCCTGCTGTCCAAACCTGATGGTCTTAACCTTGTCACCTTCCTTGGCAACAACTACGTGAGACTTCTTAGGATGACTAGGAGTTCTCTTCGGTTTGTTGAACCCGCTTACCCCTGCTCGTGCCAGTCTTGGGTCTTTCTCCTTGCTCATTAACCTTGTCCTCCAACGCTGCCAATCGCTCCAAGAGCTTGCTGAAGCTGCTGTTGATTTCCTCCAGCGCCTTGTTGAGTTGCACCTGCGATACTACCATTTGCTTGACCTCCTCGGTTTCTCAAGTCTATGTCTTTCTCTTTTAACAAGCGATCAGCTATCTTTAGCCTACGCTCAAACTCTCTATCGTCTTCCTCACCCTGACGGATGTTGGTAGTGATAGCCTTTAGCTTATCAATCTCAAGTTCCTGAGGAAGCATCTGAGACTCCATAGCGTACTTCTGCGCCCTAGCCATAGACTCTTGTGCTTGCGCCTCCAGAGCGGCTGTTTGGGCTGCTTGGAATGCCATCTGAGCTTGCATCTGAGCCTGTTGCATTTGCTGTGCTTCAGGGTTAGGTTGTGAGGCTTGCTTCATTGTAGCAATAAGCTCTTCACGGTTAGACAGGTTCATGTTGTCAATGATTGATTGAATCAAGACAGGGTACAGTGGGCTATCCTGTTGCATAGTCTGTAGCAACTGTACAAGCTGAGTTACTTCGTACTCTCGTGCAATGATGCCTAGAGAGCTGGAAGCATTAAACTTGTAGTCCTTAACAGGGTACAACTCAGGCTCAAACTGCATATACCTATAAGCTGCTTTTTTAACAAAAGGCAACAGGAAAGACTCTTGAAAGTTGATTAGAGTTCGCTTATGCCTTTTAATGATAGCGCCAAGAGACATAGAGATACCAGCAGCAGTAGCCTCTCCATTAATGTTTCCAGCAATACCAGCTGAATCAACCGCCCCAGTTGCTTGCTGAACCATGCCTTGCAGCGCCTGAGCTTGGGCAAAGGTGATCTGAGACACATTACCAAAGTTAAACGGATTAAGAATTTCTTTAGGATCGCCATTGGTTAGTATTAACTTCCCTGCTCTGATTTCTGGTTTAGTGCCTCGTGGAATGCGTGTAGCGTCCATAGCCATCATAGGATGTACTGTGAGCGCCAGAGCGTCAATACGAGCACGAATCTCTGCGTCAAGTGCTTTCTGGCTGTTGTAACCTTTTTCACAAACACCACGACCCCAGAAGCGTGAAGGTACTACGTCCCAAGGAAACGCAACTACAGGACGATCCTGCATCATGTAGGGAGACTCTTCAGCCTTGAGTAAAACGCCGTCATTAGCGATAACAACAATAGCCTCTACATAATGAGACTTGTCTTCATCTTCTTCGTCTCCACCAAGGTCTTCGTACTCTTCGGAAGCCTCAAGCAGATGACGTGGCACTAAGCCGTAGTACTTAGTAAGACGTATCTTGTTGTCCTGATACAAGGTTAACTCTTGGTCAGGCTCAATGTCCATGTCCTCAGCAGCATTACCGATGTGTGTCTGACGATAAACACCCTGCTCCTGCAGTTGCTCAACCATGTGTCGTGGTACAAACTCATCCACAGCAACACCAAGAGCTTCCTCTACAGACGTAGCGATAGGATCAATGAGGAAGTTCTGTGGCATGACAGGGCGTAGCTTGACAACAACACGGTCACGGATGTTGACACCAACGGCTGTTAGGTCTCCGTCCATAATAGGCTGTGTAGCTGGTGACATTTCCTTTTCTTCAGAAATAACAATCTCAGCAACACCAGTACCAAAGACAGCTGCGTTAATGAGACACTCAGCTACTGCTTTACGAATCTTGGTCTTGTTAAAGTCTTCGTGCAGCTGGTTGCGTAGATAAGCAATGTCACTAGCGTCAGGGTCGTTACGATCATCAGAGATGTCAAACCACTTACCACGACCAAACGTAGCTTCCTCAAGTTCCGCTACGGAGGACTCAACAGCCTGTTGTAGCGCAGGTGCGATAATACGTGATCGTTCACTGTCTCGTGTCTTGTCCTCACTAGCCCAGATACCACGCCAGAGTCTATAGTACTCATCAAACTTTTCCGAGTAGTTTGCCTCATAGTGGTCACGCCACTTGTTGCAGTTGTACATTACCCAGTCTTCTAGTGACTCTTCAATCACCATTGGGGAGTCTTCTAAGCCTTCGTAGTAATCCATATTAGTATCCCGCTACTGCGTCCATTTCTTCGTAATCGTCAAACTCTTCCCAGTTACCTGCATAAGCTACTTTAGCTAGCTGGTCAACATAGGCAAGAGCATCCACTAAATCGTCATGTGTCAAGGGGTCAGGAAACTGAAACAACTCATCAAGGAATCTACTGTTCCACTCTCCTTTACCAAGGGTTATGAGACCGTGTTCAAATCTCCCCTGTAAAGCCCACATGATTCTGTCAGTTTTCTTTTGGTTACCGTGGGTGAGTTCCTCTACACGAAAGAAGAACCCCTGACGTTTCATCATGTCAGTGAGTGGGGACATTACCGCTTGCTTAGCAATTCCTCTCTCAATTCCAATACTAATCGGTTTGTAGTCTCTAACCACTTCAAAAATCTTTCTAGCTGTCTCTTCAAGAGTCCAGCGACCGTATATAATGTTTTCAACAAACCAGCCCTCCTCACCGACTTTAACCACTGCCATAGCGGTGTTGTCAAGTCTTGAATTCTTTGAGCGTTTCTTGCTAACGTCCTGAAAACCTGCAAGGTCAATAGCGATGTAGTAGTCACCAACCATTGAGTTGTCTTCAGAAACTGTGACCCAGTCCTCCTTAAACATCTCAGAGCCTTTCGCTTCAAACGAAGCCATAAACTCTTGACGAAACGCATAACTGGACATTGACTTTTTGGCAACATCAATTTCCGCTGGGTCAAGTAAGGGGTTGTCGTAAGACGTAAAGTGCCAACTCCTGTAAGTGTCATCTCCTGATAGTTCTCCATATTTGTATAGTTCATAAAAATGGTTACGCCCCATAGGAGTACCAATGAACAATGCAGAACCTTTTTGGTCAGCTAGAGCTGGTCGGAGTATTTGTTCCCATACGTCTGGTTTGATGTCAGCATATTCATCCAACACTAAGTATTTAAGAGACACACCACGCATAGTTTCTGGTCTGTCTCCCCCTTTTAATGATATAGTCGCTCCATTAATCAGTTTGATCTGTAGGTTGTTTATGTGCGAGCCAGCTATGACAGGATGTCCTAACTCCAACAAAGTCTGCCACATAATGTCTCTGGCTTGTCCTTGTGTTGGCGCAACGTAAAACACTTGCCCTCGGTCTGTCTGTAGGGCATTTACAATCAGAAGCCACGCAGCTAAGCGAGACTTCCCAGTCCTTCGTCCTGCAGCAACAATCTTGAATCTGGTCTCGTCTTCCCAGACTTCCTGCTGCCACGGTAACAAAGAAATGTTTAAGTCACTCACAGTACGATGTTACTCGCTGGAGCTATGTAGAGTTCGTATGATATGATAAAAGTAGCGTTGGTAGAGGAACATTGAATGTCAATAGTTTCACCGTCAGTCATGATAAGGTACTGGTTCTCACTAGCACCAAACTCTACAATATCACCAGCGTTTAGGTTCTTACCTTTTAAAAATCTGTAGTCATTACCGTCAGACCAACGAGCATCAACAGTAACAGCACCACCTGCTGCACAAAGAAAGTAATTAATCTTACAGTGATAACCAGAAGGAACTGTCAGGACAGTAACGTAGGTGTTGTTATCTGCTGCTTGTGGTAGGTATCCTTTAGAGCCTAGTGTTGTTTCCATTAGTATGTCCACATAACAGGGGTGTCAGTATTGCGTAGGTCAACATGAACAAAACTATCAGCTACACCGATACCTTTGAAGCCTAGCTCTATAGCTTTCTCAACAATCTTATAACGCTGGTATCCGTTGCTTACAGCGATGTCAGCAGCTATACCCTGTGTATGCCTACCCTTAGTTAGTTTATCTTTCTCTACGGAGTGCTGAGGGCTTCTGAAGCCACTTGTGATGACAAAGGGAAAGTCACATTCCTCACGGAGACGATCAAGCATGATGAGGAAGTTATGAGACATCTTGTTCTCACCAGTTTCTTTACAATCAAATTCATCAAGTGTAAAGTACTTGTATACTCTTTGCGAGGTACTAAGCGTCAACGTACTCTCCTTCAATGTAGTCATCTTCTGCTTGTTCGCTGGAGATCGTAGTAGCTCCAACACCAGTGATGTTAATGCTTATGGAGTTTTTACCACCTGACTTGACAACGTCCTTCTCAAAGGCAGCTGTAGGTAGCACTCTGTCCATGACAAGTTTCCAAGCTGCCGCTTGATTCTTATGGTCGTTGTCCAAGGCTGCATCAAAGATAGCCTCTAGGACTTTGACAGACTTTGGTGATGACAACATACGAGCTTTGTACTCGTTAATGATAGCTGCATCACCTTTGGGTCGCCCTCGGACACCACGGTTGCCCCTTTTGTTTGACACCAAGTCAGTCTTTTTGGGTCTACCGCGCTTAGGGCGGTCTTCATTTTCTGACAATGAATAACTCATAGCTTTCCCCTTAGTATACTTAGGTATCCTAAGGTTCCATTTGCTACTTTAGTTTATACTTTAATGATTAACCTTTAAAGTTATTCTTAATCGTTCTACTAAAGGAGCTAAATGCTGCCGAAGGTTACTTAAGGAGCTAATCTTTGTTAATGTCTCTAAATTACCTATATATTATATCATATTTTTAAGCAAAAGTCAAGTTAAATTTTAGTTAATTATTACCAAACCTACTTAAGTCCCTACTTTTGTGTCAACATTTGTCAACCTTTTACTACTTTTTTATACTTGACACTTTTACTAGGGTATTCAGAAGGTTACTTTTGGTTATATAGGGTACTTTTTTATTACTTTTTGTTCAATTTTACTCTTTTTTGTGACTAAGGGGCTACCTCAAGTATTCCCACGTGTCATCCCCCTCCCCCGCCCCTAAGTTATCCACAGGTTATACAAAAGTTATCCACAGGTCCCAGGGAAACTTGGCACGATTCTTGCATAGCCTTAGGTATTCACAGGATCAATGGGTAACCTTGGGGGCATTCATGGAGCTTATGGCTACACAAGTACACATTGGCATGGTTATTGCATAGGGAAACATGAGGAGTGAGGGAGACATGAGGACCCTATGGCGACCACTAGCGACCACTAGCACACACAAGCGCCCATAAAAAGAAAGATGGTCAAGTATCACAAAAGGACCTATTGTGTCAACTGTAAATATTTACATTTATTTTTGTATCGAGGGGTTGACATGGGCTGTCTTTGGTCTACAATGGGAACCATAGACAACACACAAAGGAGCTACACCATGAAAAACTACATCGAATTTCAGGACTACATCAACATGCTAGCGGCTGATTTCAAAGACTCAGGCCACGAGGACGCGACAGACTACGCACACGAGGCGGCAGACGGTAGTGAGTACGTCATATACTACGGCAAAGCGTGGGACTTAATCGACACTGTGCGCTCATACAATAGCGACCTCTTCTGTGAGGGCGAATCTTGGGCGTTTGATCTAGGCGAGGAGCACGAGAGCCTCGATAGTATGGTAACCTCGGTCGCCTATGGGATCATTTACATGGCAGTACTAGAGGCACTGACAGAGGAGGTGGCATAATGCAACCTTTTAACTATAGAGTGACAATAACGAAACCTAAAGAAGGCGAGATATATACCGAGCAATTTAATTGGTATGATTACGACACGCCCAACGATTTACGTCTGGCTGTTGCTACCTACTGCAACGAATCAGTGGATCTTGGTTGGGATGTTTTGGCGCTAGATGATGACAGCCGAGTAATATTTGTCTTTAGACATGAGGAGCTTGTATAGATATGCAGTACACCGATAGAGACATGAATAACAACCTTTGGGCCAAACCATGGGTAGACGTCTACAACGACCTCACCGTGCTTATAGAGAACACGTACAATCCCAAGGTGAGGGAAACATACCTAAACGACCGCCACAGATTCTATTTAATGTGCTGTGAGCTAGCGATGGAAACACACGAGGACGAGGAGTGAGCACAATGTTAAACGACACCATAAACGGACTAATAATAGACCTTGAAATTGAGGTCGCTTGTATGTTAGATTCATTCGAGGAGGTCAGACCGAGGGACCTTGAACGATTACAGGATAAACTAGCGAGGCTACACGATGAAAAAATATAGATGCAAAGAATGCGGCAGTGAGAACTTGGTTTGGCGCGGGTATGTCGTCTGGGATTTTGAGTCTCAGAGTTTCAAGAAAGTAGAGGTTGATGATGAAGCATTTTGTGACGACTGCAATACTGAAGGTGAACCAGTGAGAGAAGAGGTTACACGATGAACATCTTTTATCTATCACACAACCCTAGGGACTGTGCACAGCTACACTGTGATAAACACGTTGTTAAAATGATCCTCGAGACTGCACAGCTGTTGTCAACTGCTCACCATGAGCTAGGTGGCACAGGGCCGTACAAAGTGACGCACAGGAACCATCCTAGTGCCGTGTGGGTACGCTCAGGTATAAAACAGTACCAGTGGACCTATAGCCTACTAAAGGCTCTATCAGAGGAGTATACCAAAAGGTATGGCAAGGTACACCTAACATGGCAAAAGTGCTCAGAGGCCCTTTCAGAGCCTCCTGAGGGCATCCCCAGTATTGAGTGGTCATCACCGCCACAGTGTATGCCTGATGATTGCAAGCATAGCGCCGTTTTGGTAGCGTATCGGACATACTACGCATTCAAGGCTAAGGACTGGGCAGAACGTGGTATGCAAATGAAATGGTATGGTCAGGAGAGGGTTGCATAATGGAATTGTTTTTAATTGCGTTTGTTTATCTAGTATACAAAGCCATGACGTATGACGTTAGGAAACTGGATGATAAAGCATGGAAAAAATACGATCAGGAGGAAAAGGATAATGGAAAGTAACGATATGTTTTTCTGGATTATAATTTCAGTAGTAGGTATACTATGGGCAATCAAGGACGAAATGGAACAACGAGACAAAGAGAGAGAGGACGATAACAATGCCAAGAGATAATCACAACGAGGAGTTTGAACGCTTTTTGGACTCCGAAAGAGCACACCTGAGACGTACTACCAAACTGGGTAGATATAATGGGGCAGACACTTTCGTAGACCTTATGATAGGAGCCACATACAAAAACCCTGAGGAATACCAAGAGTGGATTGAGTCACTGATGGATAGAGTGGAAGCGAGGGAGTTTGAAGCCATAGGTTCCATGATATATACTCAGATATACCTTGACTTTGTACACATGTACGAAAACGGACACTGGGAGGACACGGAATGAAAATAAAGGACGCATTCATAACGGATAGAGAGTACACTCTGGAGCTGGAGGAGGCTGACAGAACCTTTAGAGGGTATCTGGTCAAGGAGATAGTGGAGCGTGATCTGGAGCTGATGACATTGACAGAGATATATCAAAAGGCATCAGAGGCACTATTTGAGCAGTTTATGCTACTCAGTGACAACGAGTTGAAGCTAAGGTTTAACGATGCGTTTAGAGGAGTGTACAACGATGAATTATGAGCTATTATATAACGACTTGAAGGAACGTTTTGACGCTATAGTGCGTAAAGTAGAAGTGACGGAGGGGGCTTTAGGAGAGTGTCATTTGTCTTCTGAGGAATATTTTGTAGGTCAAAGGGTAGTTTACAAAAAGATGGTAGAGCTTTTGAACGATGCTGACTATGAGCACCGAAGAAAAGTCTGGGAACAGGAGGATGAAGAATGAGATGTAAAGCCTGTGATAGGATTTTGGATGACTACGAGCTGTCACAATATGACAAAGTAACAAAAATACCGCTTGACATGTGCATAAGTTGTCTATATGTCAGCGATAAAACCCTGAGCGACATCGAGGCAGTAGTTGACACAACGATAGACAGAGAGTATAATGATATTGATGAGGTGTTTGAAAAGTATGACGAAAATTTAATGTAATTTTTATTTGACGGAAAGGAGGAAAGGTAGTATAATATTAAGTATACCAAGGTTAAAAACCTTTATGAATAATCTTAAAGGTTAATACCTAGGTAGTCTAAAGTAAACTAAAGGAGTTTTATATGGCAGTTTTACAAGGTACAGTAGCTTTTGAAAATCTAAACGAGCATGAAATCTTTAATGGTCAATCAACAGGGAAGTACTCTCTAGTTTTGACCTTGGACGATCCCGAAGCTGAGGAATTAGCCCAACAGGGTGTCAAGCTCCGTGAGTACGAAGGTTTAAAACAACGAAAGTTCAGCACCAAGTACCCCGTGGAGGTCATTGATGGTGATGATGAACCTTTCCGAGGACGTTTGACCCGAGGCTCTAAGGTTAAAATCCTTTATGCGTCAGGTAAGCCTCATCCTGTACACGGCACACCAACCTACCTGAACAAGGTACGTGTCGTTGAGCTGTCTGACAACAGCGAAGGCTCTGAGGACTTCTAAAGTGCAGGTACGTGCTGAAGTTGAATCAAAGTTTGTCAGACATGAGCCATGCCCAAAGTGTGGCTCTAAGGACAACTTAGCACGTTACTCTGATGGACATGCCGTCTGTTTCTCAGGCGGCTGTTCACACTACGAGCATGGTAATGGCGAGGTTGTTGAATTTAAATCACGCAAGGAGGCAACACCTTTGAATGAAGTAACAGGTGTCACAGCGGCAATAACAGACCGTAGGCTGTCACAGGATACCTGTAGAAAGTTTGGTGTCACTGTGGAGTACGGCAATGATGGTCATATTGTCAAACACCACTACCCCTACTTTGATAAGGACACGGGGGAACTGAGAGGCTCAAAAACACGCTTAGTGGACAACAAGCAGTTTTTTGCCCAAGGCTCCTTTGACAATGTTGGTCTGTTCGGTCAACAAGCCTTCAAAGAGGGAGGGAAGTACATAACTGTTGTTGAGGGTGAGCTTGACGCACTGGCTGTCAGTGAGATGTTTGACGGCAAGTGGCCCGTAGTGTCCATTAGGTCTGGAGCTGCTTCTGCGGCAAAGGACATCAAAGCCAACCTTGAGTGGCTTGAGAGCTTTGAGAACGTGGTGCTATGCTTTGACAACGACAAGGTAGGGCAGGATGCCGCTAGGCAATGTCTGGACCTGTTTAGTCCTAACAAGGCAAAGAACGTAGCCTTGAGCATGAAGGACGCAGGGGACATGCTTAAGCAGGGTAAAATCAAACAATTTGTACAGGAATGGTGGAATGCTAAAACTTATCGCCCTGATGGTATTGTCGCTGGTGTTGATACATGGGACCTTGTGGTTGAGCAAGAGAACATTAGAAGCATTCCGTACCCGTGGCAGTGCCTTAATGAACTCACTCACGGGTTCAGGCCGAAAGAACTGGTAACGATAACGTCAGGCTCAGGGATGGGTAAGTCTCAGATCATCCGTGAGTTGCAATACTACATGTTAAACGCCACAGAGGACAACATAGGAATCCTAGCTTTGGAGGAGGACATCCCTAAGACTACTTTGGGCCTAATGTCACTTGCGGCAGAACAACCGTTGCACCTTGACAAAACAATCACAAGAGAGGAGAAACGTAAATACTGGGAGATGACCCTAGGCACAGGCAGGTACTACCTACTGGACCACTGGGGATCAACACACGAGGAGAACCTTTTGTCTCGTGTTAGGTATATGGCTAAAGGGCTTGACTGTAAGTGGATATTCCTAGATCACCTTAGCATTGTGGTTTCTGACCAAGAGCAAGGGGACGAGAGAAAAGCCATCGACAGTATCATGACCAAGCTACGCCAGCTGGTACAGGAGACAGGCATTGGTCTGTTCCTTGTGAGCCACCTGAGACGACCTTCAGGAGGCAAAGGACACGAGGACGGTGCTCAGGTATCCCTAGCGGACCTACGTGGCTCAGCGGCTATTGCACAGCTCTCGGACATGGTTATAGGCTTGGAGCGCAATCAGCAACACAAGGATGAGGAAGTGCGTAACACCACAACCGTCCGTGTGCTAAAGAATCGCTTTGCAGGTCTAACGGGGCCAGCTTGCTACTTGTATTATGACAAGGATTCTGGTAGGATGACTGAAACAAACTGTCCAGTAACCGATGACGATGAGAGTGAATTTTGAAACAAATAATTTTTGACATAGAAGCTAACGGTCTAAACCCTACCCGAGTCTGGGTTGTGGTAGCCAAGGAGCTTTGCTCAGGAGAAACCAAAGTGTTCATGGAGGACACACTGGGTGACTTTTCTGAGTACGTCAAGAAGGAAGTAACAGAGGTAATCGGACATAATATTATCGGCTACGACATACCTGTCTGTAAGCGTTTGCTTGGGGTTGATTTCAGCCACTGCAAGATCACAGACACCTTGGTAATGTCAAGGCTGGCTAACCCACAACAAGAAGGAGGACATTCTCTTGACAACTGGGGACAAAGGCTGGGTTTTCCAAAAGGAACACACTCTGATTGGTCTTGTCTTTCTCAGGATATGGTGGACTATTGTGTACAGGATGTCATGGTTAATGAACGTATGTACAAAAAGCTACTTTCTGAGTTGGAATCTTTTGGAGACGAGAGCATTAAGCTCGAACATCAAGTACAAACTATTATTGCACAACAAATTGAGAACGGGTGGTTACTAGATCAGGAACACTGTTTTCTACTATTAGCAGAACTTAAGGAGAAAAAGTATGAGCTTGAAGAGCAAGTACAAAAGAAATTTATACCTATTGCAACGTACGTTAAAACGATTGAGCCGAAAGTCAAAAAGGACGGCAGCTTCTCAACGGTTGGCCTGAAGTTCCTAGGGGATAACTGGACGGCAGTACAGGGCACATTTAGCCGTATTGAGTTTCCTGAGTTTAACCTAGGCTCGCGTCAGCAGATAGGCAAATACCTACAGAGGTTTGGTTGGAAGCCTACTGAGTTTACTGACAAAGGACAGCCCATTGTGGACGAGAAGGTTTTGTCAACAGTGAAGGACATCCCTGAGGCTATGCTTATTGCTGAGTACCTCTTGGTTCAGAAAAGGATAGCTCAGGTTCAGTCGTGGCTAGACGCTGTTGAGGATGACGGAAGGGTTCACGGATATGTCAACGCCAATGGAGCAGTGACAGGACGTATGACCCACAGCTCACCCAACATGGCTCAAGTACCTGCAGTATACTCTCCCTATGGGAAGGAGTGTAGACAGGCTTGGACAGTCCCTAAGGGCTACTCATTGGTAGGTTGTGATGCCAGTGGCCTTGAGTTGCGTATGCTGGCTCACTACATGGACGATGAGGGTTACACTTATGAAATTATCAACGGAGATATTCACACGGCAAACCAAATGGCTGCAGGACTGCCAACAAGAGATAAAGCAAAAACTTTTATCTACGCTTTCCTTTATGGAGCAGGAGACGCTAAGATCGGATCAATCGTGGACGGAACTAAACGAGACGGTGCAAAACTTAAGGCAAAGTTCCTTAAGAACACGCCTTCTCTTGGATCACTACGAGAGAGAGTTGGAAATGCTTCTGCAAGAGGCTACCTTCTTGGACTTGATGGACGTAAGCTCTACATCAGATCGGAACACGCAGCGTTGAACACTTTGTTACAGTCAGCAGGGGCTATTATTATGAAAAAAGCCTTGCAAATACTGGACGAGTATGCTACAATCTGGGAACTTGATTACAAATTTGTAGGGAATATTCATGATGAAATACAAGCACAGGTCAAGAGTGACCAATCAGAGAGCTTCGGCAGACTCGCAGTTGCAGCGATTGAGGCAGCAGGAAACTATTTCCAGCTCAGATGTCCACTCGCAGGAGAATACAAAGTCGGACAGAACTGGGCGGATACACACTAATGGATCAGCTTAGCTTCCTAGAGGACGATCACTACGACCTAGGGAATGGTGTTAAGGAATGCAGCAAATGTAAGTACGTTTTACCTTTAGAGGCATTCTCAAGACACTCAGGAGGCAACTACCTGCGACCAGAGTGTAAAAAATGTAATAATGAGTTAAGCAAAGTACGTGATAGACTGAAGCAGAAACATGGCTCTGCTCCTGACAACTACACATGCCCTATATGCTTAGGGAGTGAAGAGGAAGTAAGCGGCAGAGGTAACACAAAGAACGGCTCTTGGGTTTTGGACCATTGTCACGATTCTGAAGAGTTCAGAGGGTGGTTGTGCCATAAATGCAATAGGTCTTTAGGTGGTTTCGATGATAGCGTTGATATGCTTCAAAGAGCCATCCAATATTTAGAGGAACGGAAATGAAAAACATACACACACTCGTGGACGATATTTACAAGCTGATGGAGACTAAACGTCCTGACAGCTCTGTAGACCCTGAAGCTGAGATAGAGAAGTTTGGAGAGGCTGTAAAGGACTTGATGCGTAAGGAGTTCACTAGTCGTGGTTTTGATGGGCGTAAGTTACGTTTGTCAAACATAGGTCGTGATGATCGTTACCTATGGAACCACTTCAACGGCACTGAGAAAGAGAAGATGCAACCACACAACCTAGTCAAGTTCATGTATGGACATTTGATTGAGGAGATGTTATTGTTCCTAGTGCGTATGTCAGGTCATGAGGTTACTGATGAGCAGAAGGTCTGTGAAGTTGAGGGCATTGTTGGCCACATGGATTGTAAGATTGACGGTGTTGTCACTGATGTCAAGTCCACAAGCAGCTATGGGTTTAAGAAGTTCAAGGACGGTACGCTTGCCTTTGACGACCCATTTGGTTATATAGACCAGATCAAAGCATACGCACACTCAGAGAACGCTACTGAGATCGGCTGGTTGGCTATGGACAAGCAGAATGGACACCTGACGTATCTGAAGTACGATCTGGAGGACTCTAACGCTCCTGTGTACTCAGTGCTTAAGGAATCCATAGTGGACAGGGTTCAACATGTAAAAAAGCTAGTGGAGCAGCCTACGCCCCCAACTTTTTGCAACGAGCCTATACCAGACGGCAAGTCTGGAAACTTAAAGCTCGCTGTAGGTTGCTCGTACTGTCAGTTCAAGCAAAGCTGTTATCCAGACTTAAGAGTCTTCTTGTACTCTACAGGTCCAAGGTTCTTAACCAAGGTAGAGAACGAGCCAAAGGTGCAGGAGATAAAACTTGAACAAGTCAACTAAACAAAACAAAAGCTACGGCATCTACAGGTCAGGCCTTGAAAAGAAGTTTGCTGAATTGACACCAAGGGGAATGTTTAAGTTTGAGCCTTATACAATCCCCTACACAATACACAGAAACTATAAGCCTGATTTTGTTTTTGGTGATTATCTGATTGAGTGCAAAGGGTACTTCCGAGTAGGGGACACGCAGAAGTATACGTCAATAAGGGACAGTTTGGCAGGACAGGAGTTGATCTTTGTGCTGTCAGACCCAAACAAGAAACTAAGGAAGGGAGCAAAGATGACTATGGGGCAGTGGTGTGAAAAGGAAGAGTTACAGTTTTTTACTTTACAAACCATTGATGATCTGTTAAAGTACGTTAAGGATTTCTAAAATGTCATGGACTTTTGATGAGCTGAGGGAAAAAGTTTCCAGAGCGTATGACGTAACTCTCCTCTGTGAGATACTGGAGATTACTGAGGAAGAACTTTTGGATCGGTTTGAAGACAGGTTTTTAAACAACATAGAATTCTTTGAGGAAGAGATTGATAATGAAACTTAATGACGCAACACCAGAGCAGTGGGATGCAGTAACCAAACCACAGCACTACAACACAGGCGGTATTGAAGCTATTGATTATATTAAACAGCAACTCGGTGATGGCTTTATTGAGTATTGTGAAGGCAACACGCTGAAGTACCTTCACCGTTGGCGTTATAAGGAACACCCAGTACAGGACTTACGTAAAGCTAAGTGGTATCTTGACAAGATGATTGAATCAGTAGACGAGGTGATGTGATGGAGTTTAATGAGTATCAAGTGTTAGCGGAACAGACAGCCATCTACGACAACGAGTTCTACCCTGTAGCGTCGCTGATGGTAGAGGCGGCAGAGCTAGCTGACCTGTTTGTAAAGCCTGTGCTGCGCGGTGATGCTGTTGACGTTGACCGCACCAAGCTAGTCAGTGAAGCTGGTGATGTGCTGTGGAATCTGGCAGTGTTGCTGAAGCGTAACAACATTAAGCTAGAGGACGTAGCAGTCTTTAACATTGAGAAGCTGAAGTCTCGTATGGCTCGTGGTGTCATACAGGGTAGCGGTGGGGATCGTTAGGAGAGTGAGTGATGAGCGGAACAGAATGCACAGACTTAAGTCATTGTGAGTGTGTTGATAGCCTGTATGAGCGAATTAAGCTACTTGAAAAACGAGTCATAGATTTGCAGGGTCACGATGATTTGAGTTACATAGATAGGAAGTTAAGTGAGCAGGAGGGTGAGTGATGAATAAACACAATAAGCGAACGAGCGCACCGCACAATAAGCGAGGTTGAGTGATGGAATACAAGATAAAACAAACAGACCGAGGCGATTACGTTCTTGAGTCTAATGTCTCAACTAAATTTGGTGGAGACGCTATTAACTATGTATTCCGAGGTAGCCTAGAGGATTGCGAGAGGGTTAGAGATAAGTTAATTAAGGAGAGTGAGTGATGAAAAAACGTGAGGTGCTTTGGTACTTGACAGTCATCGCACTCTGTAGTATAATGATACATTACGGCATAACCAATGGAGTATGGGGATGAAAATAGTAGACGGAAAGTTCGGAAAGAAAGAGGAAGAGGAGCGTTCACTAGTA
>Ga0208303_1000542_pt1 | contig 15591 bp, 9 predicted proteins | sample CB_VirMetaG_2_FD_184537 | JGI IMG/M metagenome (GOLD analysis project Ga0208303, IMG submission 184537) | Freshwater to marine saline gradient viral communities from Chesapeake Bay - CB_1504_2 Viral MetaG (SPAdes) (version 4) | ecosystem: Environmental > Aquatic > Marine > Coastal | place: USA... | reverse complement strand
ATTTGACCCATACGCATCAAATCCCACTTGCCTGAGTCGATGTTGTACAAAGTTAACAGTCTGCGCAACTCAGGGTTAATACCATCAAACCCTTTGCTGGCTTGCATGGCCATGTAATGCGAGTGAGACAACGCAGCGCCATCGCGCAAGACCTCTGTCCACCAGCTCAACCCGTTTAACCGGAAAAACGCTTGCATTGCCGCAGCCATCTTGCCGTTGACCAGTTCAGGGCTGTCGAACCGAGCAGACACGCCGCTGGACACAGATTCGTAGAACACTCCTAGTGATCCTAGTATGTCAGCACGTTCGCCTTTAGCACGGCCTTTGGTCAATGCGTTAACGCTATCAAGCAAACCAGACAACATATTTTTGTCTTGGGCATAGCGCAACTCAGCCGCGTAACCAGCCAAGTCAGACACAGACGAAATCAACGCGCCACCCAGTTTGGCCATGCTAGTCCATGACCGTAAGAATGCATTGATCTTTGCCGCATTGACATTGCCAGGTATAAACACAGACCCATCAACTTGCGCCAAGAAGTTCATGATTGCCCCACGCTGGCTGCGAAACTTGTCGAATCGCTCAGGCATGGTCTTTAGGCTTTCCTCGTACTCGTCTAGCAACCGTGTCAATGTGGCTTCAGGGTTTGTACCTAGTGTTTTAAGCAATGCCGCTGACCGAGCCGAGCCATCCAACCCGATTAAGACCTCTTCTGCCAGCCTTCCGGTTCCAAACTGTGCATGGTAGTCGAATGCCGCAAGGCCATCTTTGAAGTACAACGTCCTGCTAACTGACTCACGTTTTGCTAAGTTGGAGCCACGTCCCAGTGCAACAATGTCCTCTTCGCCTGACATCGGCTTCATGTGCGAGCCAGACGCAAAGTCATTGTAAATTGATTGCAATGAACCAATGGGATCGGTCTCGTCAATAATTCCCAAACGAATCATCTTGGGCAAATCCAATTTGTCTTTGACCACGTTAACCCATTCGTCCTGCGTAACCGCACGAATCTTAAACATATCGTGGTTTTGACGGGTGATGTAACCCTGCAAATCCCGAATCCATGCCCCAAACCTGTTGCGACGGTTTCTGGCCGCATTTTGGTATTTGTTGATAATTTCTGCCATCTTGATGACTTCTGGTGACAACCCCGTCATATCTGGTGTGTCAGCACCCATGCGCCACAACGCGTCGTATAAGTCACGGTCAAACCTGCCAGAAATAAAGGCTTGGTTTAAGCCTGCCTTTTCCATATCAGCCAGCAAACCACCAACAAACTCACCACGGAAAGCCTTAGCCTCGGCATCCACAGATATACGCGCACCAATGCGAACACGCTCAGAGCCAACCAGTAAAGCCGCAAAGCCTTCAAAGTCCAGTTCCTTTTCACGGAATTGATTGATAAACGACGTTGCTTTTAAGCGGACGTTTATGTTCAACGCCGCGTTTCTGCGTTTAATTTTTGCTGCTAATTCATAATTGTTAGCCAGCATATCTGCCGCTTGCATGGCTTCGGTTTGTAGTGCCGCTGCGGTGTCACCAGCCGCTACCGCTTCACGAGCCTTGCGGGTCATGCCGCGCAGGTTCTTGACCTGTGTACGCAAGCCAGTTAACAGCTCGTCAATCTCTTGTGCTGTCAGGTCTGGCATTTGTGACCGCATGGCTTCAACAGCTTGGGTATTGTTGTCTAACTTGTCGGCAGCGGCACGCAATACATCCGCATATGCCTTGGCTCGCTCAACCTCCGCATCAGCTGCCGTAAGCTCTGATTTGTCTGTAGATGTGTCTTGTGTTGTGGCGCGAGAATATCTACTGCCCAATGCGCCATCAGCCTGTTTCTGCTGTCGTGCGGCATACCGCAACCCAGATGCGGCCATTGCACGGAAATCAGCCTCAGTGAGCTGCATACGCTCTCTGGCTGTTTTGAATGTCCGAAATGCCCATGCACGCACGGCAGCAATGATTCGTTGCACTAGCGGCAATTCTGGCGCGTTCTGGACTAGGTAGGCAAGTTGCTCTTCCCTTACCAATAACCTTGGTGTGTCCTTTGGCACAGAGTCGCGTGCTGCTTGCGCCCAGCTTACACCACGCTTAATGGCCTCATCCAATTCTTTAAGAACCGACTGGAAAACGTCTGCGCCCAGCATACGCTCCATGCCAACATGGACACCGACCTCGTGCAGGACAAGCCCGCGAATATCGGCTGGCGATACATTCTCAGCGACAATATACACAGTATTGTCTGGAGCTACCCAACCTGTTACATCTTCTGGATGTGGCCCGTTTGGTAAATCTGATACTTTGCCAACAATTCGTATTTGCCCAGCATCTAACAATGTTGTAGCATCTGCGCCAAATGATTCAATTGCTGAATAAAGCGCATTGAACGAAAGGTCTGACCCATCGGTTCTACCTCTGGCATACCGCAAAAAGTCTTTTGCAATTGCCCTGTCTTCAGCGGTTAAACCTAAATTTCGTAACTCGTTGTCATTTAGCTTTGCGACAGACTGGATTGTATCTCTAGCTCTGGATGCGATAGGTCTGACATCGCTAACGACTTCAACCCCAGCATCTCTTCCTTCGTCAAGTTTTCCTGCTCTTCTAGCGACTTGCTTATCAATGCCAAGAAGTCCGTCAGCGAGCGCCGTCCCATCTGTTTCAGCTCTTCCTCCGATGAGACCTGCAATGCCATTTTTAATATAGCGTTTTGTCGCGTCTTGTCGGTTTCCATTTGTAAACTCCAAAGTGACCAGTGGCGGTAAACCATCTTTGTCTAGGTCAAAGTTTTTATTAAACTGTTTCCAAAATTCTACAGCATCTTTGAGCTTTGTGCCTTTGTACAGATTTTTAGGTGTAACTTTTTCACTAACAACGCTGAAACCTAACGATTTGTACAACGTAGGCAAAAAGCCATTAGGAAATTCAAGTGACTTTACCGCATGAACTTCTACATGGGTTGCGCCCTCTTCAATTGCTTTGGCAATCATTGCGCCGGAAAAGCCCCTTGCGCCTTGTTCGTTATTCACCAATGCAACCAAATTTACATTGTCGCCAACGGTTTCTAACGCAAAATATGCTTGGGAATCCCCCAATTGATATAGTTTAAGTGTTTTATCTTTAATGCCTTGTTTTACAAAATTTATGTCAAACAACCGCATAGTTGCAGACGCTGGTGACAATTGAACTGCATCAACAAATGCTTGTGGCGAAATACCGCCTTGGTTTACAGGAACACCTGACGGCTTCCAGTTTTGTGCGGCAAAGTCTGCGGCCATCCTTGCTTGCAATGGACTATCAATGTTTTCCTGCCGTAACACACCGATTCTGTTAACCAAGTCTTGACTAATTTCAACTATTGGCTTTGCAAGCTCAAACGAGCGTCTAACGTTGACTTTATCTTCTGGCGTTCCTCTGGAAATTGCATCTAATTTAGATTGATTAAGCCAATCTTCCCAAAGCAATTCATAATTAACTGGCACGTCTAGGCGACCAACAACAGTGCCTTTAATTCCCAACGGAAAGTCTGGATGTGGCGTTGTGCCTTCCATGCCCAGTTCTACTTGCATACTTTGCTGATCGACTTCAACGATCAATACGCCATCACCCCAACGATTACCAGCAAACTCCGGCTCTCTGGTTTTATCCAAAATTCGCTGAAGAGGTGGTGCGCCCAGATTTGACGCTTCTTTGTTGCCAAGAATCGTTAAAAGCCTACGCCTTGCATTAAATGACAACCCATCAATATATTTGGTTAATACTTGGCTATTGGCAAAGCCAGGGAATTTTGTCAATGCCGTGGCAATTACAGGATCAGCATCACCAGCGGTGCGAATCATGTTAACTAATTTGTCGGCGTTTTTGCCCGTAATCCTTTTGTCTCTTGTATATGCCTCTAGCGTTGCAAAAAACGCGTTGTTAACAGTTGAGTTAGACTGATGCATATTGGCATCGCCAAGCACAACCATCATGTAATTTGCGCCCTCTTTAAGCCTTGCAGCCTTTTGAGATGTTACGCCTTTACCTCGGTTTGCCCACACAACATTAGCGGCCAAATTGCTTAACCGAAATGGAAACAATGGGCCACCAAGCATTGGAATATGGATTTGCGGTTTGCTGCTATCAATACCAGTAAACACAGCACCAGCCGCAGTTCTGTCAGCAATTGTCGGAAATATCTTTTTACCAACCAAGTCTTGCAATGTAATTACCGGAATGCGTTCGTCATTAACAACTTGGTCTACATCTGCCGCATTGACATTTTTACCACCAGCGGCCTCTACGTTTTGACGCACATCATCAATTTCTTGCTTTTGTTTAGTTGGTGCTTTTTTTCTTGAATACTTATACGCCTGATCCCCAGCCGCAATCGTTTGATCTAGTAGCGTATCAGCATCAGCAACGGCTGCTTCGGCATCTGCAAGACTGTCCCATGCTTGGCTAGTCTGGTTGTCAAACTCAATGTTCTCGCTTGCCTCAAAGTCAGCCGCACGAATATTCTCAGGTTTTAATGACAAATCAGCATTTTTCTTCAAATCCGCTGCGGTAACTGTGTCAGGAAATGCCGGGTCAGTCTTAATAATTGGGTCAATTGACAGTCCGTAGCCTGACAGCATTTGCGCCACACCAGCACGAAACGTCGCCTCGCGGGTCTCTGGTGACATCATGTCAATTTGGTCTTGTGCTGTCTGCTCTGGTCGCTGGTAGCCTTCGCCACGCTCTACTCTATACACTGGCTCGCCATCAACACTGCGCACCGCACCATCTGGAAATGCTTCTGATGGCTCAATGTCAACAGTATTTTCATTGCGGGTAACCACAAACCCTTTTTGCTCTAACGCCTCAATTGTTCTGGCCAACTGTGTAGGCACAGTCGCATCACTGACAACAGACATACCGCCATCAATGCCTTCATTAGCCGTGCGCTCAAGCAATGCCGCACCATTTTCTGCGTCAGCAATTCGTGCCGACATAATCCGCAAATTTGTGCCGTCCATTTGTGACTGGACTGCGCCCATACGACTTTTAACTGTCATCGACAAACCGTCATCAGCGCGTGCTACGACTGTGGCTGCTGAACTAATTTTACGGGTTTTGATTGGTGGTAGCTCTGCATCAAAGCCAGCCGCACGACGCATTTCTGGCGAGTAGCTTTCTAGCACCGCACGCAGCGTGCTGGGCATCATACCGCCAGCTTTCAGCTCAACATCCAACGCAAGTACAAGCTGGATGTCGTCAACCGACAGCCCTGCAAAACGATCCGATGGTATTTCTCTGCGAGCCAGCTTGCGAAACGCATCTGCGCCCACACCACCAATACCCAAAATGCCGCCACCCAAAGCCGTGCCAAATGCAATATTGGCAATTGAGTCCAGCGCATCGTAATCGTCGCCAATTTTATGCATTGCTGCTGCGTAAAATGGTTCAATTGCTGCAGTAGAGATACCACCATCAATCGCACCCAACCCTGCCCTACCCACAAACCGAGTTGCAGCAGAAGAAGACAACCGAGCCGCTTCCAATGCTCTAGCCGCTGCGATTGTTTTTGTCCACGGCACAAATGCAGAAGCCACATTGATAGGGTCAAACAAAGACGCACCAAACATACCCAAAGCACGAATAGGTGAGCCATAGTCCCACGGTGTCCGGTTGCGAATGTCTTCTGCTATCCGCAATTCTCGCTGACGCTCTGCTAGTGTTACCAGTTGTTCTTTAGAATACTCGCCGTCTTTTGGCTTTTCAGTTATTTGAAATGGGTATTGGCTTAAAAAACTTTTAGCCTCATCTGCTGATAATTTAGGATTGTTTTCAAATAAAGATTTAACTGCACCGTACAAAACAGGGGCTGGATTTAAAAGTAATGTTTCATCCACAACCGCGCCAAACTTTTGACCAAATGTCGGTTCAAAATCTTGAAGGTTAAATTGGCTTGCCGCGCCCTGCTTAAATAAAAGTGCCATTATGGTGCTACCGTCATTTGTTGCATGGTTTCTTCTATAGCTGTCTCGTCGCGTTGCATACTAGTTGCGACCATGTCGCTATACCGCATATAAACTTGCTCACCACCTTGCAATACTTTGTAAGACGAACCGTTTTGTTCCCTGACCCATAAAAACGCGCCTTTTGTTTGGTTGTCAGCAACCCAAAAGTGGTTGTTATCAATATCTATTTTCCATTTTTCTAGTGCTTCATTAGCATTGTACGCTCTGGTCAAATCTTGTGGCACATCGACAATAGTTAGCGAGTTGTAAACATTATCCAATGATTGTTGTAAGCCATCAGTAATGTAATCGCTGTCCATGTTGGCTGGCATCCGCAACGAGCCATCAAACTGGTAATGACCTAAATACAATTTTTTGGCCATATCCACGGCATTGGATGCATTGTTTGTTGCGCCTGACCTAATAAACTCTAATGCCTGTTTTTCAATAATGTCTTGATAAGCGGCTAAACTTTTTGCGGTTTCTTGTGTTATTGGACCAGCCGATGCACTTAGCTCTTGCACCACCGCTGTCGTGTTTATTTTAATGTCTTTAATGTCTACCGCATCAATGCCTGCTTTAAGATCAGCCATTGGAATATTAGCAAGTCTTGCCACTGATTCGCGTGCGCTAGGACTGTCTAGATCAGCAATAACAACCATTGCGTTGGACAACTTGCCAGCCGCAAGCAACTCATCCATAACTTGTGGAAAGTATTGCGACCCATATGTGGCTTCAATCGACATAACCAAATTGGCTGCATTCTCATCGCCCGTTGAAATCCTGCGAGCTAGACTGTCCAATTCTGGCTTAGACAAGACCTTTGGCTCGGCAATGCCGATGCGCTGCTGTTCAGCAATGGAACGAGACACATAATCTTGCGCTGCCGCACCGATGGCTTGCATGGACGCACCAGGCTCGGACAATGTGTTTTGGTATGCCTCATATGCCTTTGTGACATCTGGGCTAGTGGTCTGTGTATATGTCACCGGATCATCGTTACGCATCTGGATTACCCTTGATGCCGATTGCCGCATGATGTTGGACCGCTTTTCAGCCAACTCAAACCCTTCGCCAGCCTCTGGCTCGTATGCCTTGACCTTTCTAGATATCTGATCCATTGGCAGGTCTTTCAACATACCAATGTCAGTTGCCATTGTTTGGTTGTCTTTGTATACCTGAAAGTTTTTCAAACCCTTGTCTGGACCATACGCGCTGACAAACTGGTCAACCGATAACTGGCGCTCATCCACAATGCCGTTCATAGCCATTGCGTTGGCATCCGACACCTGTGTCTCTAGCTTGACTCGGTATTCAGCTTGTTGTTGCTTGACCCGAGTGTTGGCTCGCTGAATGTATTGCTGTTGTTGCTCAAACGGCAAACTGTCGAACGCCGCATTGCCAGTGCTTACTGTCTTGCCATCGAAACTTGCGCTAATGCCAGCTTTGCCCAGCACTTTAGGGACATACTTGCGTGTCTGTTCTGGTAACTGGCTTGGGTCTGCATGGCGAGCAATCCACTTGTTAGCATTGCCTGGCCCCCAGTTATACGCCACCAGCGCATGGACTAGGTTGCCGTCATACTCCTTGAGCATAGCGTCCATGTACATCTGGCCATACGCAGCACCAATCTTTGGGTTTTTAAGCAGCTTCTTGGCTGACTCAGGATCGGTAGATACATATGGCACACCTTGCGAATCAGCAAATTGGAAAATGGTTGGCAATTCGTAGCCTGGCTTCATTGCCGTCGTTGGCATAACTTGCATCAAACCAGTTGCGCCTTTAGGGCTGATTGCGCCTGCTTGACCCGCACTTTCTACAGAAATTTGTGCATTTTGCAGTTTATCGCGGTCATAATTGCCGCCTACGACAGAGTTCACCGTGTCTAAAAACGCTTGTGGGTTGACATTGATCTGACCATCAACCGTCGCAGTTGTCAGCTTTTGGTAAGCAATCTCGTTAAGTTTGCGCCTTTGCTCTGGTGTCAGCGACATTGAATCAATGCCAGCCTGCAATTCACCGCGTGACTTTTGGTACTCTTCTTGGCTGGGGTTGTTGTATAGCGCGTTGGCTGTTAAGTTTATGCCTTGTTGCGCCTCACTAAAACGATACGCACGACCCTCGGTCACCTCAAACATAAGGGACTGTGAACTTAGCGACCCACGCAATTGCTCTAGGCTGGTTCCCAAGAACCGACGGGCAGACCCTTCTGGTGCTTGCTCCAGCAATTTGTTGGCATATTGCTGAAAGTCAGCGTCAAACTTTTTGGTAAATCCTTGTGCGCCAGGCTGTGCGGTTTCCTGTGATTTCAAGAAATACTGCGTCATTTCCTCTTTTGCTTGGCCGGAAGCCTTCAATGCGTACGCTTTGCCGTTCTCGTTCTCAATCAACGTCGCAGTGTTAGCCACTTGGTTTAATGCTTGCCCTACCTGTTGCATACTGCGGCCAATCGCACCCGCACCCGAATCTGGCGCAGACAATTGCGGCACAGCCATTAGCCGACCAACTTGTTGACGCTCTTGAATGACTGGTATTCTTGCCATGTTTATTCCATTGTTATCGCAGTGGGCTTACAGAAATACTTTGACCGCCGCTTACTGGAAACGTTTGGCCACGATAGCCTGTGTCAAAGCCGCCGCTGGGTGATCCAGCAAGCCCGCCGCTGTACGCACCATACGATGCCGCACCAGATAGAATTGACGCACCAGCAGACACATAAGACGCTGTCCGCTCGTTGTCACCACGAGCCTTGGCCACTTCACCCATGTAAATATCTTGTTGCGCCGCAGCCAATAGCCCACTAGCTTGCAAGTCGCCCTCGTAAGCAATCGTCAATGCATCCAATTCAGCCCTGACCATTGATTGTTCTTCAATGTCTAACGCCGATCCACCCATGCCGATACCAGCTTGCGCCAGTGCCGCACGTTGTTGACCTAATACCTGACGTGTTTGCCGACGTTGTTGCTCTTCGCGTGCGCCTGCCTGTTGTCTAGCCAGTGCCGCATTTTGCTGTTTGACAATAGCGTTGTACTGCTGTGCTTGTTGTTGTGCGCGTCCCTGAGCAGCCGCAGCCTGACCCTGTTGGATTGTCCCAACAGCCGTCATTGCCGTACTTGCCGCTATTAGTACACCAACAGTTACTGGATCAGCCATTTTTTAGCCTCGCATACAAACACGCATCGCCGCCGTTTGGGTTGAACTCTCTCATATACCCCTCTTGGGTAAACCCTAGCATCTGAATCCAGCGATGCCCTTGCTCAAAATTTGCCTCGACATGAGCCTCAATTCTATTAAATTCAGACATATCAAGGAACCGCTTAACTGCTCTGTGTATCCTGACAAACTCGTTACCAAGATCACCTGATAACAATGCCCACGCAATGGCTCTATTTTCCCACTGTTTGACCACTCCTGCACACCCTAATATGCGCCCATCACAAATACCTGTAAATGCTGGGCCTGATTCTTTTAGTGCTTCAGCGTAGTCAGGGTTGAAATACTGGAAAAACTGTTGTTGTTGCGGTTGCAACATAATGCTTCTTATATGACCCGCCTCGAATGGTACGACATCCATTTACCTATCCTGAGTTGTAACCTGCGGCATAATTGCAATAATTGTCATGGGCAATGGCTGGTTTTGCTTGACCACTATGTACCCATCGAAATCATAACCCGACGGCCATTCCATAAGTTGATCGCCAGTAAATAATGGCACAGACTGGTTCATTGGGTCAGAGCCAGTGCGAAACTGTATGCGATCCAAAGTGTTCTCGTCTGGTCCAGCCACCGCACCCACCGTTTGCAAGAACCGAATCACCACCTTGTTGACCCGTTTGGTCTTACCCTGTGCCGTGCCGTCACGCGCACCAGCCTCAAGACGCATTGTCTCTAGTGTTGAGTCGTAACCCAAGCCCACTGACGCTGCGGTGGCCGCTACTTGCAAACTAATTGAGCCACTGGTTACCACTCGGTCAGGATGGGTTGCCCCATTGACCAGCACTTGTACGGTTTGACCTTCAAGATGACTCAGCCCTGACAACGTCGTCGTGGCCGCACCACTGTAAGACAGCCCAGAATCCACGAAAAACGCATCACTTAGTACGTTTTCTTCAGTAAAGTCTGACTCAAGATACTCAATGTATCGCTTGGTTTGCCCATTAATCGTGCGCCGCACAATCAGCCAGAGATCATCTTGCGTACCATTTGGGTTTGGAATGTGTTCAATGCACTCCACAATGGCATTACCGCCAATGGGATGGCGATGCCAGCCAAGAACGTCCTGTTCGCGGTTGTAAGTAAATCCAAGTAATAGCCCGTCTGTTCTGACAGCCCAAAGAATGCTGTGTGGTTCTTGTTGGTATGCGACATCAACGATACCCCCATTGGTAATGTGGTCTGCCAGCACGGTTAAATCGCTCGACTTGTACCCATTGCTGGAAAACTCATACTGCAATTCACGCAGCTTCTTGCCTGAGCGTTGTACAAACAAGACGACATCGCCAATCTGTGACGGCATGACCGACTTCGATCCAAACAATGATTGTTGGGTAATCTTTACGTTGCCTGGTCCCAATGGCTCGTCAGTCGTCACTTCACCCGCAACAAACTCGCCCCCAGCCGTGCCAATCAGTAACCCGTCCGATGGTGACAGCCACTCAATCGTGTTTACAGTATCAGAAGACACCTCGATGGCAATGGCCATGTCTGATGACACTTCGCCGGACGTGTTGCGATCCGAGAAATTTTCAAAGTCTGCGGCCACCGACATATCAATCGTTTGTTTAGTAGCGAACACCAATCGCTCACGAAAGAATGCCACTTGACTAGGGTATCCCCTAATCGCTGACCACCGACTAAATGCCCACCTTGGGGTCACATTTGATGCCGCACCGCTGGCCAATAACTGCACCGTACCAGCCGTAAACGCATCGTATGTGCCTGTTGCGGTATCGTCAATCGCCTCGCAGCCAGACCCTAAGTCGTCTTGGTATGTGTAGTCAACGGGTTTGCTGGTTGGAAATGCAAGCCCAGTAATGTCAAACGTACTGCTGTCGATAACATAAATGCTGTATGTGCCAGCCGTGTTTAGGTTTGTTGACCCGTTTAACGTGCCGCCAGTGCCACCGCAAGATACTGAATCATCGTTGTATGTGTAGTCATAATCAGCATTAATCGACACGTTAATGGTGTTGCCACTTGTGTAGCCGTGACCTGCCAATGTAACCCGAACCTCGCTGGCTCCATTAGAGGCAATAGACGTGATGTTTTGCGATGACCCTGCTGGCGTATAGACCGCGTTAAATGGCAGCGTTAACTCAACAACTGCTGTGACCTCAGTCGCACTGGTAAACCCAGTTATGCGCACAATTCCGTAGTCTAAAGACTCGTATGTCCAATCCACCCCGATGTTGCCATCCAGAGATGTGCCTGTAATCGTGCCAGAACCGTCTCTGTACGTCCCTTCGGTGTGGGTTGGTCTGGTAGATCCAGTATAGACCGCTTGCCCCGCAGCAGGCGTTGCATTCGTGGCGCAAATGTATATCTTGCCATCAGACCTGCGACGCTCGTTCAGCGGGTTTACACCAACACCAAAATCCTTTTGGCTTTCCCACGGGATAATATCGCCGCCATCTTTAGCCTCAATCAGCAACCGAGTGCCAATGTCCGTTGCCGCAAAGATGTTACCAGATGCCTTGATCGTAACCGTACCCGTGGCCGCCGATGCAAACACAGTCGTGGTTTCGTCAGGGTCAATGTCTAGGAAAGGACCGCCCTCAAAATCAACTGCTGCCAGCGTCCAAGTGGTTGGACCAAACCTCGACAGCTTTTGTGGCGCATAGCTTGGGTGAACGATATAGATCACGTCACCTGACTGCACATAACGTAGCCGTAGCGTACCGTTGGCGTTGGCCAAATCAGCCGCAGTGTATGGCGACGCAATCTCGTATGTCGAGCCGCCCGACAGCACTTGGCCGTGGTTGGTGTAGAACCGGATGTATTGGTTGCCAAACTCAAGGATATAGGCTTGCGTCTCGCTGAACTCAAACCGAACCAACCATGTGCGGTCAGCACTGGTCTTGACCTCATTGACAAACCGAGTGCCTGACCGACGCAGGGCTGGACCCTGAATCATTGGTATGAAATTTTCTAGGCGTTTGCACCCAGCCGCATACTTACCAAGGTCAACCCGACCATCAAGCCGTGGTGACAGCTCGCCAGCGTTAAAAGATGTCTGAATAGGGCTGGCTTTAGACATATTCAATCCATTGAACAAACAATTCTGCGATGCGGGTTTGCCCTGACCTGTTAGTCAGCCTAAACAAATACGATGTATCTGCTCTAAGAATAGCGTAATCACCTTCCAGTGATGCTCCTGCCGCATTGCCGCCAGAGCCGCCTACGATGATTTCCTCGTACAACACGCCATTTGTTGTAAGGCTTGTTGGCTGAATAATTACGCCTGTTTGAGCTGTTCTGCTTGATGCACGGTTGCGGTTCTTTGGCACATATATCGTGCCGCCGACCACGTTTGATACATTTTCGTACACCTTAAACTCAGCGTCACCACCAATGCGGGTTATAAACCCAATGCCAATCTCATTATCTACTGGTGGAGTCACGACAATATCTACATTGCCATCATCAGGCAACTGATTGCCATTGCCTCGGCTGGAATACGCATAGAACACGATTCCTTCAATGATGTGCTGCACCGCTTCGTCTCTATTGACGACGTAGCGCATTGCAGTGTGATCGGACTCCGGTACTCTCATAGCCTGCTCAACAACCAAGAGTTGTCAGGCAGTGCTTGTGGTGGTTGTTCAACAGAACTAGCACGAATTGCACCACGCAATGATGCCATGTACTCAGCTTGAGCCAATTCACGCTTGGTATTGGACTGAGTTAAATCCTCGGCCATCTCCATTGCCAGCCGACAAGCAAATGCCTCGACAAACATGGCATCCCACTGCGTCGTATCCGATACCCGACTGCTGTAGCGAATCTTTAGTGGCGCAGCAAAGTTGGCCAATATCTTATTGCCCTCAATTGAGTAGTCAGCAACGGGCTGGTTGCGGTAGTCCTCAAGCGATGGGCCAGGGTAAATGTCATTAACCATCAAGATACGCAACGAATCAGACGGGAGCTGGTACTCGTATTTAAAGCCCCAGTCTGGTGTGCTGACCAATGCTGGCAATGATGCACGTTTGACACTAAACGACCAAATGTGCGAGCGCAATTCAGCGTCCCGCACAATGTCAAACATAGAAGAAACAGCTCGTGCTTGCTTGTTGTCATCCCCAAACGAGATGATTCGAGCCGCGCCGAGCTTGGTTAATGCACGATTAGCAATATCAACCTGTGAAGTCATGACTCACCTCAAGCGGGTGGCCAAGGACTTTGCAGTAGGTAATCTCTAATGTTTTGTAAGGCAAGGACAACTTGCTCTTTCGTTGGGTTGTCGTCTAACTCAACAACGACCTCGACTGACTTGGTGGTGCTTGCCGCGCCATCAGTCACCGTGTCCAACGCAAGGCCTAGTTCAATGCCGTAGTAGTGTGGTGTAGCCATTTATATCCCCAGTAGAGACGGGAGGCCGTAGCCCCCCGTCAATTGCCTTAAGGTGCAGAGAAGTACAAATCAACAACGGCAAATTCTGCGCTAATCGGTAGAGCAGCAACAGCAACCGTCAAGATCACATCTTCTTCGGCAGTCAAGGGAGCGTCATCGGCAGCGGCAGCCACACCAAACAGGACTGGGCCTGTAACGGTCTGAACAGCAGCAGCACGATACTTGCCAGCAGTACCAGCAACACCGATTGCGATGGTAGCAGAAGCACCAAGGGTAGCGGTAGCGTTGATAATGCCATAGGCAAAGGTGTAACCAGCAGGTACTTTAGCCAATACCACCGTGTCCGCAATGGCCTGACCCGTAAATGGGACAGTAGCGCGGAAACGACGGACTCGACCACCCTGTACACCACCAAACGAGTTGGTGATTGGGGTTGTGCCTAAGCCAGCGACTTCAGGTGCGTAAGTTTGAGCCATTTGTATTCCCCTTATTCAGCGCACTTGATTTCAACAACTTTACCTTCCTCGGTGCGGGTAGCACCAAAGGTTCCCTTCACATAGACTTGGGTTGAGTAACCCTTGTCAGCACGCTCAGAAATCATGGTAGAGATGTCGTTGAACAGACCCATGTGCATACCAGACTTAGCAAAGGCTGGAACACGTCGGTAGCTCGAACCATCAACGGGCAAACGCTCGGTGTGGATGAAGTTGAAACCCATGAATGCGGTCATCTTGCCGTCAACAAGCACCGGACGGGTGTTGTAGTCGAGCGAGATAGCCTGAGCTTCGTTTAACAAATCGTCGTGCTGCTCTGCGGTGATGATGCAAAACAAAGGATCTGTATCAACATCAACCTCATTTTCCATCAAGATCTTCTTGGCTTCACGCAACTTGCTGATGTTCAAGCCTGTTGCACCAGTCGAACCCGTGGCAACCGCAACATCTTGGCCTACGCCAAATGATGTGTTGGTCGAACCGTTCTCGCCTGTCTTTGAAACACCAAAGAATGCAGCGATGATCTCGTCATCCATTGCACGTCCGAGTGCGTAAGCACCGTTCTGAGCATATGAACTCGTGGGATCAATCAGCATACGCAGCTTGTCCTGGTCATCAATCAGGTCAGCCCACTCATAATCGACTGGGAAAACCCAACGTGCATCGGCTGGTGTGCTGATCAGAGGCGTGTCACCGTGACGGATCGTACGCTTCTGGGCAGTAACCGGACCAACTTGCTCGATGGCCTTGGCAGCTTTGCCTGTGTAAGAACCAACCGTAACTGTGTTACGGAGCTTAGAACCCTTCTGTTGCAGTAACAACTGTACGTTGGTTGTGTACTGCTGCACAAAGTGCGTTGTGACGTTGAATGACATGATTCAAGTCCTCCACAAATAGTTGAGTAAAGAAAAACAATTTGCCGAAAGACTTGTCCGATTACGCGGGGTCATTTCTAACCACTAAAGCAGGTTTCTTGCTTGGCGGCCTTCCCCGCCGTGCCACTGGGCTTGTTTCCAAGTTATCCAGAAGATACTCTTCATATATTTTCGCACGACTTACGACCTCGTTGGGTAATAAATCACTGCGGTTAGCTAATTTTATACACTCTATGCGTATTTGTGCAATATCCATGATTAACTTGGATACCCTGCTCGCATCAATCTTTCCAGCTCTGACTTGGCATCAGCGTCGCCGCCCAAGTACTTAGCAGTCCACGCTGGGTCTGCCTTCAGGCTAGTGATACGCACCCGTGCCGCCTCTGGTGACATACCAAACTTGCCGCCGCCATTGCCATCAACAAACGAATCCTCGCCCATGCCTTTGCCAATATTGGAAAAGAACTTGAGCATATCCTTCGTGCCAAGTGCGTTTTCCATCTTGGTCAGCATCTCTTCGCCTACACCAAACTGACGCGCAGCCCTACGACCCGCTTCAATGTTGGCATCAAAGTCCTTGCCCCACTCTTGCTGTAACTCACCCATCTGAGCATCAGCATTCTGTGCCATTTCGTTCTGTTGGCCAGACATTGCATCCGCAGACTTACCGTTAAA
>Ga0208303_1000540_pt1 | contig 15623 bp, 27 predicted proteins | sample CB_VirMetaG_2_FD_184537 | JGI IMG/M metagenome (GOLD analysis project Ga0208303, IMG submission 184537) | Freshwater to marine saline gradient viral communities from Chesapeake Bay - CB_1504_2 Viral MetaG (SPAdes) (version 4) | ecosystem: Environmental > Aquatic > Marine > Coastal | place: USA... | reverse complement strand
CTGAAAATTTAAGCAAAGAGGCTAGAGCAGGGCTTGACTATATAAACGGATCTGTGGGGGTTATTATGTTTTTAAATTCCAGATCAGCAATACTACAAACAATATCGGCTGTGAATTATTTAAACTGGAGTGATAACAATCCTATTGCGGTGGCATCGACATTAAAAAATCCGAAGCAATTTGCTAAAACTTTTGTTGAGATATTTAATTCAGACTTCTTAAAGCAACGTAGATCAGGTTTAGAAATAAATGTAGAAGAAGCCGAAATAGCAAAAGCTGTAGAAAGAAGCAAAGGTAAAGCCAGGTATCTGTACGATGCTCTAATAAAAATAGGATTCACACCTACTCAATTAGCAGATAGTTTTGCTATTGCCGCTGGGGGAACACCTTTTTTAATAAATAGAACTAAAACATATTCAAAAGCAGGACTTTCGCTTGAAGCCGCAAAGAAAAAAGCTTTTGAAGACTTTAGGTCTTTATCTGAAGAAAATCAGCAGTCATCTCGCCAAGATAGGGTTTCTAATTTGCAAACAGGCGTTTTAGGTAGATTGTTATTTGCTTTTAATAATACTCCAATGCAGATGACCCGTTTATTTAAAAAGCGATCCTTAGATTTAATAAATGGAAGAGGTGACGCTAAAACAAATATATCGGGCATGGTATACTACGGGCTTGTGCAAAGTATTATATTTTACGCAATGCAACAAGCAAGATTCTTAGATATGTTTGGAGGCGATGATGAAGACGTATCTCAAGAAGAAAAAGAGTTTAACCAAAAGAATAGAGAAAAGCGTAATGCTAGACTACTTAACTCAACATTAGATGGATTTTTAAACGGAGCAGGTTTACCTGGTAAGATTCTTACTACAGGTAAGAACGCTTTAGCTGAATACTATAGAGAAGAACCTAAAGGATATAGAGCAGAATACGCGGATGTAATTAATGAAGAATTAGGTATTTCACCTCCGCTGTCAAGTAAAGTTAAAAAACAGTCCTCTGCTTTTAAAACATTTAAATATTATTCAACAAAAAAAGGTAAAGAAGAACTAGAACAATATGGGAAGTATGCTTTAGACAACCCTATGTTAATGGCCAGATCTAAAATATTCTCTTCTATAACCAATGTACCTACGGATAGAATATTAAGCAAAATAGATAATTTGAAACTAGCGCTGACTGACGGAACAATTGATCCAGTTAAAAGGCTAGCGTTAGCGGCTGGATGGGACAAGTGGAGCTTAGGATTTTATGATAATGTTTTTGTTCCCGCAGAAGAGAAAAAAGCTAAAACAAAAAAGAACAGAGCTGAAGGCAGAAAGAAAGCTAAAGAAACAAGAGAAAGAAACAAAAAAAGAAAAGAGGACAGCATAATTAATGTTAGATCAAAAATGACTAGTGAACAAATATTAGAGGATTTAAGAAAAGAACTAAATAAAAAATAATGAGCGAACCAATTACAAAGCGGGTAATGCAGCGCAAAAGCACTAAGTTCCCTATAAATCAAGAAGTCACAAAAAATGCAGACGGAACAGGCGGGCCTATTAGCATAGCTAAAAAGAAAGACGCTTGCTACCATAAAGCTAAAGCAAAGTATGATGTATTTCCATCAGCCTATGCTTCCGGCTATATAGCTAAATGTAGAAAGAAAAAAGGTAATATAAAATAATGGCTTATAAGCAACCGGACTCCGCGTTTAAAGTTCGTAAAACTAAAAAAGGGGCGTCACTTAAAAGGTGGTTTAAAGAAAAATGGATTGACACTAGAACAGGCAAACCTTGCGGTAGATCTGAAGGTGAAAATCGAGGGACACCATATTGTAGACCTAGCAAAAGAATATCAAGTGAAACACCAAAGACCGCTGGTGAGATGACCTCAGCAGAAAAAAGAAAAAAAGAAAACGAAAAGAAACGACTAGGCCAACCAAAAGGTAAACCTAGAAGGGTTAAACCTGTTAAAAGAAAAAAATGAGTCTACAAGAAATAAAACTTTACGCAATAAACGGCAGTACTTTAGGTGTTACTACATTTACACAAATAGAGGACTGGTTGAAGATAATATTATTGGTCGTAACTATAGGTTACACTATATCAAAATGGTCTAAAGTAAGTGAGGACGATAAATAAAATAATAATACATTGTTCCGCCACAAAAGAAGGTAACGAGATTAGCGCTGCTACTATAGATAAATGGCATAAGGATCGTGGCTGGAGCGGTATTGGATATCACTATGTCGTTTTATTAAATGGTAACATTGAATACGGGCGTCCAATAGACAAATCTGGTGCTCATGTTAAAAACCACAACAAAGGTAGTATAGGTATATGTTATATAGGAGGGCTTGATGAGAATATGAATCCTAAAGATACTAGGACTTCAGAGCAAAAAGAAAGTTTATTAGATTTATTAAAAACACTTAAAAGGCTAAATCCTGAAGCAACCATACATGGCCACAATGAATTTGCTGCTAAAGCTTGTCCTTGCTTTAATGCTAACGAAGAATATTGTAATATATAAAAAAATATGAATAATTTCTCAAAACAATTTATAAGTAAAAGCCCTTTTAAGCAGGTTAACAAGTCTAATATATTGTCAAATATAGAACATAAAGCTGAAGAGTTTTTAGGTTTCCCTGAAGAAAAAGCTAGAAATAGAACTGATAAAGAATTAAATATAAAAGCGCAAAATTCTTTTCCGCCAGACCCAAAAACTGGTTTAATGAAATCGCAAAATTCTTTTCCTATGGGAGACGCTAGACGACACTATAATGCTGGTGATGAAACATCTAGAGCAATACAAGATAAATTCAAATATTTTGGTCCTATTACAAAAGCAGTAGCTGGTGTAGTAGGTTCTAATGTAGGTGGATTAATTCATGAAGCTCAAAATATAAAATCAGGTAGACCTATTAGAGAATCGATAGAAGATGCGGCTAATAATTTAGCGGGATCAATTGGCTCTTTATTTACTAGAAAAACTAGTAAAAAATTATTTGATAACTTTTATAAAAAAATAGCTCCCGACGGCAAAGTAAAAAATTAAAAAAAAAGGGTAACCAATCAGTTACCCTTTCTTCAACTAACTAAACAACTAACCATCACACGCAAGACAATCTTCACTCATCGCTTGCTGTGCAATATCTCCGCGTAGAACACTTTCTGTTCTAGTATAATATAAAGTCTTAATACCGTTTTTCCAAGCGTCAAAATGTACTTTGTTAAGCCACTTAGGCGTTGCTTCACTAGGAAAAGCTAAATTCAAACTAACCGATTGATCTATATATTGCTGTCTCAGTCCAGCTTGATTAACCAACTCTAGTTGATTTATTTCTTTAAAAGTTTTAAAAACTTCTTTAGCTGGTATATCATGCCCCATAGTAATATCACTAAGCTCGTCAATATCCTGAACCGAACCCCCGTCAGCAAGGATCTTATTCCATATTTCATTATTATTGATTTTATGTTTTCTTAATAACTTTAAAAGCGTAGGATTTTTTCTTATAAAAGTTCCTTTAGCTGACTGCTCGGTAAATACATTAGCTGCCCAAGGTTCTATTCCTGGCGAAACATTTCCGCTAAGCTTGCTATTGCTAACAGTGGGAGCAACAGCACGCAAGTGAGTATTGCGCATACCAGTACCAGCACACCACAAAGGCTCGCCATAAATTTCAGCAAGATCTCTGGAAGCTCTTTCACTTTCGATTTTAATCTGCGAAAAGATTTTCCTAGTTTCAAACTGAGCAAGGAGACCTTCAAAAGGCAAGCCGTTTTCCTGGAGATAGGTATGCCATCCGAGTACACCCAACCCAAGTGCTCGTCCTTTAACAGCAGAACGAATGGCATTTTCAAAACCTCTGAGCCCTTTGGCTCTTTGAATAAATTCCTCCATAACGCCATCGAGAAACCATATAGCGTCGTATATAAGGTTAGTATCTTTCCATTCTTCATATTTTGCTAAATTTAATGATGATAAGCAACAGACAAAGCTGTGATTCTCATCTGTGTGTAATGTTATCTCGCTGCATATATTAGTCATGTGAACTTTTAATCCATTATCTTTATATGCTTGCGGATTTGCTTTGTTAACGTTTCCTTTAAACATAATATACGGCTCTCCAGTTGCTTTTCGTTTTCTAAGTAGTTTACTCCATCTAGTCCTTGCATCTGCATCTCCTTGTTCAAGTTTACGCATAAATTTATCACCCACAATTGCACATTGATGTAGGTTAAGTGACTGTCTGTTGACATCCCCTTTAGGTTCTCTAATTTCAAGCCATTCTTCAAAATCGGCGTGATCGATGTTGATATTAACGCTAGCAGCTCCTCGTCTAACTGATCCTTGATTTGTGGCAAGTATTGTTGAGTCATATATTTTGCAAAAAGGGACGACTCCATCTGATGTTCCATTACCTGTAATTTTAGCGCCAGCGGGTCTAATCATATTAACTCCGATACCAACTCCACCGCCGTGCTTAGCGAGTAGCATCATCTCTAAATTCTTTTGTCCTATATCCTGGATACTATCAGCCACATCAATACCGAAACAACTAATAGGCAAACCGCGATCAGTGCCTGTATTAGATAGTACCGGACTAGCGAGACATAGCCAACCATTCCATATGTATTCGAAGAAAGTTTCTGCCATCTCCGGTTTATATAATCTACGAGCAACAGTTTTAGCGACTCGCATGTATGCTTCTCTAGGTGTTTCTCCGTCGAATAAATATCCCCCGGATATAGTCTTCTTGTATACGTCGTTATTACCCCACGCAGGGTAATCTTCACCTTTTTTCCAGTTTTCATTCCACATTATTTTATAAAGTGTGTTATCCAGGCTATAAGCCCATTAATATTAAGTGCTACTAAATTCCATTGCTTTCGTGATGATGTTTGAACAACAACACATATAAAGCCAAATATGTATAGCATCGGATCTATCGTCCATTGCGCAGCGATTAAAAGACCGGATCCCATATAACCTATACGGGATGCGACCTTCTGATACGCTGTTAATTTATTTGTATATCTTAAGAATTTTACAAGTCTATACTCCCATCTTCTTTTTCTGTCCATTACCATATATCTTCAAAATCCTCACCTTCACCTGCTTTTGAATAATCTGTCGGCCGAATCGCGAAAAAATCAGTATGAGTGACCCCGCCGGTAAGATGATAGAACCAATCAAGATTAGACGCTGCATTCTTGTCATACGGGAAATAGCTCCCCAAGTCCACGTACCCAAGTTCAACAAGTTTTTCATTTGCTCTTTTCTTTATAAAATGTTTTAAGTCATTAGCAGCAATACCTTCAATATCCCCCATCTCAAACATTTTGTCTATATACTTAGTCTCAAGCTTAACCATTGTTTCTGCAGCTTTTATAACATCTTCTCGACATAAGCTCAGCAGTTGATTATTTTCACTGCACATATCATTAAACAACCTGCAGCCCATCTTACTGTGTAGAGACTCATCTCTAACAGACCATTTCATTTGTTGCCCAATACCCTTAAGTAAATTTCGAAGCTGAAAACTATAAAGCACTGCAAAAGCACTATACAAACTAACTCCTTCAGCGAAGGCTGAAAATACAGCCAGGCTTTTCGCAATACCAACAGGATTGTCACCGTCGTAAGCAACCAAATTATCAAATCTAGCAGACGTGGCTGGCTCGTGTAAAAATGCTTCATAATCTTCTAATCCTAATGTTTCATTTAAATAGCTATAAGCAACAGCATGCACAGTTTCCTGCGAGCCAAACATCATGGCCATTTGTTTTATTTCGTGTTTAGGAAACCACGATACAACTTTCTGGGTCCAGTAATCTGAAACGGCACACTCGGTTTGCGCGAACCCAAGCAGTATGTTTCCGACAAGATTTTTTTCTTTGTCATTTAATTTTTCTTTCCAATCTTTAATATCACTTTGCATTGAGATCTCAGTGTGTAACCAAAATGCTTGTGCTTGTTTTAACCAACCCTCCGTATAGTAATAAGGGTATTCAAAAGGCTTGTACGCTACGCGCTCATCAAACAGTCCCATTATTTATCTATCTCAATTGCTAAATCTATAAAAGGTAAGTAAAACACGTGCGTTGTAAAACTTTTTTCTTCATATGATCTCATACCCAGCAATATACCTGGATATAATCCTATGCTTACACTCCACCCTTTATTTGCCTTGTCCTCTGTATTTTTTGACATAATTTTTACTTGTTTTTAAATTACTTGATTTAGACTTGGCGTGTATACCAGGTCTTTTCTTTTTTGATTTTTCTCTATAATTACTCAGTGTCAGCTTTGCCATAACATTTTATTCCGTATTGATTTTGTAATTCAACTAACTCTTTATATTTTATTTTCCCTCGTATTTCCCAACTCCAATTTACAAACTTTTGTATCTGACGCTCGGCATACTTTTGTCTAGCTATCCTTTTCTTTTGTTTAGGATCAGCTGTATTGTTATGTCGCATTCTTTTTGATTTTGTGGTTTGTACAATGTTACATTAGGAAATTGATTCATAACTAATCTTTTAAACAACTTCCATCGCATTGGAAATGATTCATTAGCTCTGCCTTTTGTTTCTATTATAAAATCTTCACCAATGAAATCTGGTGTATATTTAATAGGCAGTATGCGTTTGCAACCTCTATTTTTATAATCACCTTTACCATTTGCTTGTCTTTCATATACTTCGTTTTCAAAATGAAAACCAGCTAATAAAACAAAAGTCTCTCCTTCATATTTAGCTTTGATCTTGTTCTTTTGCAAAGCCATGTACATATATCTTTCTAATCCTGAAGCGAAGTTAATCCCGTCATAAGTAACTTTCTTACTTACAACAGGACCGCGCTTCTTTCTTCTTTTATAGGGTTGTTTCCTCATGTACTTCATAGTTTTTCAATAATGCTTCTTGAAGCTCTTCAGTGGTTGATTCTTTCAGCTTTTGAAGATACAATACAGCATCCATTAATTCTTCTTGTAAATGATTAACCCAAGCAAATATATTTGACTTATCATCTTCAAGTGTAACACCGTATTTTGCAAAGCCTACATCAGATCTTGATACGAATTTGTCTACAACGCGCTCAACTACTGGGTCTCTAAATTCTATTTGTTTTTTACTCATAATGTCTCTTTTACAAATGTTCCGTTAATCATTTTGCCTTTACGCCTAGCTATTACATTGTAAGCAACATCAATGCAATCCTCTATTTTAACACCTTCTAATTGCGCTAAGTTGGTTAATACAACAGTCATATCTCCAATTGCATCTACAATTTCCAATTTGTTGTTATTAAGTAATGCAGCAGCAAGCTCCCCTGCTTCTTCCATAAGTTTTACATATTGAGTATGAGAATTGCCCTTGTCGTATATACCTTTATCTTGAGCCCAAAATCTTATAAGATCAAATCTATCAGGTATCTCATTTGGATGATGCTTGGGATTAAAAAAGGCTTCATAAAAAGCCTTATTATATATGTAGCTTCGATTATCATTAAACATCGAGGTTTTTGCATTCTGCATTATCCAAGGTATATGTTCTTTTTGTAACTTAAACTTAAACTCTGGTGTTTCCCACTCTAATCCTACGTTGTCGTAAAGATTACCTTTTAATTTAGATAAAGGCACCGGGAATGTACTTGTTTGTTCTGTTGGGTTTATTTTCATATTTGATTTAAATAAATTTTTATATAATGTTCTGTCTTTTTTGTAGCCATAAGACTGTTGAAGTTCTATCTCTTTGTTAGATATTAAATCAATATCATCACTTGTAAATAAAACTTCGTATTCATCTGGACCATAACCCTGCTGCTCCGTAACTCTCTTATTAAGATTACGTGTAACGCCGATTTTTTTACCAGGAATGTGATAAATTTTATACATATTTGTTTTTAGTTGCCAACACTTAGCTCTGCTTTTATTGCAGGGTAAGGATTGTAGTTAATTAATTTAATTTCAAAATCATCTGGTATATTTAATCCTTCTAATACATTAGCGCTAATGCCCTTGTCTAAATGTAAAAAAGGCAAAGCTCGCTTAGACCTATTTAAATATACTTCAGCTTGTTCTAAATGATTATTGTATAAATGACAATCCCCAAGTTGCCCAATTAATTGACCAGGTTCTAATCCGGCTCCTTTAGCTAACATTTCTAACAATAAACCATACATCGCAATATCATAAGGCAACCCTAAAAATACATCAGCAGATCTTTGTTGCCACATTAAATCCATTATACCGTTATTGATATAAATTTGAAAAGCATAATGACACGGAGGCAATGCCATCTCTTTTATCTCATGTGGAGCCCATGCGCTAACCATAAGACGTCTAGAGTCTGGGTCAGTATTAATGCTATACACAAGATTATAAAGCTGATCTACGCCGTTAAAATTGCGCCATTGTTTTCCATATACAGGGCCTAGTGTTTCATCTGTTCTACCTGAGCGCTTGTAATCCGGTCTCCAGTACTTAACGCCGTTATCTTCTAGATATTTTAAATCAGTTCTGCCATTCACTATCCAAAGCAATTCAGTTCTTGCTGCATTAAAGCTTATTTTCTTTCCTGTAAGTATAGGGAAGCCCAGTGACATATCGTGTCTAATCGTTCTTCCGAAGACAGACTTCGTCCCCGTGCCTGTTCTATCTTCCTTATCCAATCCTCTGTTGAGTATTTCTGATAGTAATCCTCTGTATTCATTTTCTATATTTATCATAATAATATTTACACATTTTATAATATTCCGGCCAAATTGTATTTCTACAATACTTACTGGGTGATAAGTTAGGCTTTTCCCATTTTTTATATGCTCCTAAGTTAATAGCTATATGCCAGTGATCAGTATCATTCTGTATACCATAAGGCGATATTCTTATATTGTTTCTAACACAATACATATACCACTCCTCCTCTTCTTCACTTCTTACATACAGCGGCATAGGTTTAGTACGCTTTCCATATATACTAGGCATCTATTCCCAAGGCATTTTTTCACCAGCTAAATTAACTTGCTCGTGTGGGATAAAACAACCTGACTTAGGCTCCCATTTGAAATGAGCTTCAGCGCCGTTTTCTCCTAAGTTTTGAAACTTAATTTTTAATACCTTAGCTTTAACAGTTTTTTGTTCATAATCCCTATGAACTAATATACCGTGGTAAGATGCGTCGTACCATTCACCTCCACCTTTGATGTTATACATATTTGGTTCGTCAATCTTTCCCGTGGATTGATTCTTATACATCTTAGTAGGGTGAGCAACAATAAATACCAATACATCATACTTCTTAGCAAACATTTCTATCTTGCTTAAGTATTCCATGGTGTATCTATTGACATCTTCAGTCTTACAATCTACATCTCTTACTTTATTAAATGGGTCTATAACTAAACATTTAATACCTTTACGTTTAACTAGCTCAGCACCTTTCTTAAGTACAGATTCTAAAGTATAACGTTCCATATCAATATGAAAATAGTTGCTATTACAATGATCCGCTATTTGATTCCAGCGCTCCCCTCCAATATCTTCTTTCGTTGGCATGCCTTGCCAAGTTTTGCGCATTAACTTATGAGCATGTAGATACGTTGGTACGTTTTCCGGAGATGCAAAAGCTGTCTTCCAACCATAGTTAGCATTGTATCCGACAACCATTTGATCCACGAAATCCGACTTCCCTGAAGACGGTATCCCAGTGACAGTAATAAACTGACCAGTGTACGTCGAAAATATATTGTCAAAGTTTTCCAAACCAATCTGAAAGCCAGGTTTGAAACCATTACGAACAAAGTCCGTGACTTCATCTTCGATATCCCTGAACGTTGTAACATTCTCCAATGGTACTGGTTTTGATCTTGAAATACGCTCTGATAATTTTTCTTTTCCATACTTTAATAAATATTCGTTAGCATCCTTACAATCATCAAATGTAGCTATATAACATACTTCTGATCCTAGTCTACGTATTAACTCAGCTTGTAATGCCTGTCCAGCTTCGTCTGAATCTACGGCTAAAATAATCTTTTCCTTGTCTTCGAAATAATCTATACAATTGTCTAAATAATCTAAGTTATTAGTATTAAGTGTTGCTCCATTAGGTACTGATATAGCATTAGATATACCCGCCTCATGTAATGCTAAAACATCCATTTCGCCTTCAACTATGACACAATATTCATAGCCTACTACGCTGTCTATATTATAGAATACTTTCTCAGCACCCTTATATAATTTAAAGTTCTTTCTCCCATCTCGGTATTTAACATTTGTTAATTCGCCGCCCATAAAATAATTGAACTTTATTACATTCTCGGTTTTACCGGTCTGAGGCATATATTCAGGGCCCTCTCCAATCTTTAGATCGAAGAGAGTTTCCTGAGATATACCACGAGTTTTAAACCACTCAATTACTTGATCGCGTATAGCAAATGACTTATCTGGATATTCTGGGTCTGGCTGTTCGGGTTTAACATATACCTTTTCAGCTTTACCTTTACGTTGATAAGTATGTAATTGAAATGATGTATTACAATTATGACAAGTACCGAGACCCCGTTCCCAATCATAAGACGCACACTTTGCCTTTTGATTCTTGGGTTTTCTATCGTGAGAACAGCTGGGACATATACCCTGCTTCTTTCCCTCTTCAAGCTTATGTATATTGAACTCGTCAATAACAAATCCATTGATCTCTAATGTCTGCATTTAATTTAATTTAATTGTTAATCCTCGTCTCTACAATCTGGACATATATCGCAGAAGCTATATTCCTCCTGCGATACTTTTTGTCCGCATATTTCACATTGCATTAAAACGGTAGATCATCTGCAGGCGCAGGAGCCGGAGCTGCCTGAGCTGGTTGGTCTTGCCTTGGAGCAGCGGCAACATTATCACCGTTAGTCCATACTACTTGAACGTTTCCTAAATAAGTTTTACCTTGCTTAGCTTCTCGCTCTTCCTTTGTTTGTGCTACAACAATCGGACCTTGATTTCCAAATTGATCTACTTCATCGTTTAAGGTAATTGTTATAGGTAAATACTTACCTTTCTTCCCAATAATGATTTTGTCTTTTGGTATCTCATTCAGATTGATACTCGCTTTAATAATACTTGCCATTCTTAATATTGATTTACTTGATTAAACATTCTTTGCAACTGTTTTTTGGTCGCGCCGCTATTCCGCCTTAAGTTATCTACGGCTTTTACATGGTTTTGGTTTGCATAAAAATTTGTAACATCAGTTTTTAATCCTGTTACGGTACATACTTTTGTTTGGTTTCTTCTGGTTCTTCCCATCTGTTTTAAAGGGTTTTGTTAATAAAATAATTGTTTGGATCGAAATCCGGGTTTTGGTAGAACAATTTGTATTGTTCTGCCGCTTGTTGAACTTTGTCTGCACCACGCTGATAAAATTCAGGCGAGCAATCAAATATTCCTATTTGGTGTGTAGTTTTATCCATAACTATGAATAACATTTCATATCCAAATAATTTACTATAAATATAAGCTTGAGAATCATAATTGTAACGGTAAGCCGAGCTTCTGAATCTTGTAATATCTCCAGTGGTTTTTAAATCAATGATTAAACCTTCTTCGTGATTTACAATATCCGCTTTGCCTTTCCATTTCAATCCCTCTAATTCTGTAATCGCAGGCTGTTCATAATCTACTTTAGATCCTCTTATTAATCCTCTGCAGACATCGTTTTCCATTAACTTGTCTGTCATTAGGTCAATTTGATCAACCTCTTTTTGTAGAAGACATAGCTCTCCGCCTGAGATCTCTTTATACGCTTTGGTATTCCGTGTTGAACTTTCTACTATCTTATACTTCTTAAGCTTGTCTGGCTCTAGTATTGCAGTGTGAAAGTAACCGCCAACCAAAAATGCAGCTGACGGTGTTAATGGTGTACCAAGCGCTAAAGGGTTTGTAAGTAAAGTTCCAATATCACTATTAGACAAGTATTTTTTACCAAATTTGCCGTAATAGTTTTTATCGTCTCTTAATTTTTCAATAGCTACTTTATCGTCCATTTATAGTGTTTTTAATTCTGCCTCTATCTCCTTAGATAAAGAATACTTAGCTTTTATGGCTTCAATTTTACCACCTTTCTTTACATAATCCTTTGCTTTAGCAAATGCCGGATCTTTTTTAGAGGTTAAGGTTTCTTTGTTTTTAGCCGCGGAAGCTTTTCCGTGTGAGTTTGTAGCATCGCTGTCTTGAGTGTCGTCTATTAAGAATAAATTTCCTAACGCATACTTCTTTCCATAACTCGACGCTGACCCAAACTGTTGAGGTGTTTGCATGCCTTTTTGATTTAAATCAACACCAACTAACGCCGTAGCGTGTATAGCATTTTCGCCATCAGAAATTGTAGCAGTTGAACAAATAATTGGTAAGCCATGGGCTTCAGTCAATTGCTCATTGATTGTTACTGTAACTCCTAACTCTAATAGAAAGGGTTTTGTTGCTTCGAGAATGTCTTCGGCTGATCTGAAGTAGTATTTGCCGAATGAATTAAATCTAGATTTTTTAGATTTAAACTTTGTCTGGATCGTTGCCAGTTTTTGATTAATGGTCATATGGTTTATTGTTTTGGTATATTAATATAATTACACATTTTATTTATAAGTTAAAGATAATCAATCACTTGATTTGCGTCAGTGTTAGCGATAAGTTTATCAATAGCCTCTCTTTTTATTTGCGAAACACGCACATTTGCGGTACTAACATTTATATTTAATTTATTCGCTATATAGTTTGCAGAATGCTTTTCACAGTCTAAACCATACGATAATCTTAATACCTCGTATTCAATATTTGTTAAGTGTTTTTTCATTAAACTTTTTAAATAGATATTTAGTATTTGTATATTATATGGTTCAGAATTATCAGGTATTTGATAAAAAGGATCTTCTTCTTCACTATTAAAGTTTTCGTCTATACTAGAAAATACAGAATTAAAAAACATTGCAACAATTTTTTGATCTTTAGGATTTTTTCGTATTTCGTTTAATTTATGTTCAGGTATTCTAATATCACCCCGGTTAATATCTATTGCGCGTCTTATAGCCCCTTTAATTCTTTTACTAAAGAAACTTTTTAAAGTTTTTTCAATATCTTCAGAATCAATAAGCATATCCCAATCTAATTTATCTACCGCTAAAATTAAACCTTTGTTACCCTCTTGTATTAAATCATTTATACTTAGTACACCTGAGGCTTGCTGTGTTGTTGAAAATTTACGGGCTAAATTCTCTACAAGAGGCATAAACTTTAAGATCATTTCATCTCTTGTGTAGTAATCGTAAAACTTTTCGGGCGGCATTGACATCTTTAAATCCTCTTTGTATCTTATGTAGTTTTGTATGTTATATTTTTTCATCGTTTATATTATCTATGCTTGTTCGTATTACGTTTGCAAAATTATAGTTGTTGATTAAGTAATTCTTTTTCTTTTTTAAGTTCATTACTCATGTTACGATATATAGTTCTTGTAGAGCACTTAAGTGTATCAGCAAGTTTTGTAACTGTAATTTTAATTTGACTGTCATTTATAAGTAGCATTGCATCGTATATTTCGCTTTCAGATATTTTAGACCTACCAACTAGTTTGCCTACTATAGAAAGCTTTTGTCGCATATCTAAGCCTGTAAAATCTTTAAATATAACTTTACGTAGTTTATTAGGAGGAGGCCGCTCAAGATCCATTAAAGACACATCATAAACCATGCTTTGTAATAGATGTTCAGAAACCTTGAACGTCACAAATCCTGCCCGCTTGTTACATATATGCTCAGCAATAGCATTAAAACCTTCTTGATCCAATTGTGGATTAAGATACCATAATACATACAAATGCCATTTAAGGCTTCTATATGTGGTTATTTTAGCTCGCGAGTTAAACAGTGTATAGCATTGGTGTGTACCTTCTTTATAAAACCAACCCCAATCAAATGTTTCTGATGGTTTATCGGTTATAGGATTTCTACGGTATATTATACGATGCCTATCTAGGTATGTGGTATTTCGGTCGTATTGTGACATTAGGTTATTACTATTAATTATATATTAGCTATCGTCGCATTAGTAGATTAAAATCTTTAATCTTCTGTTGTACTTCTTTAAAAGCTTTGCTTTATTTTCTAAGTTGCCCTGTATAACAGTTATGTTTTTATTAAAACTGTACTCGCCTTTGAATGAAGCACTAACTATTTCGTTGTGTAGGAAAGCTATCCTGTTTTCCAGAAATCTTACGTGCTTTGCTTTTCTTCTGTTCTTTTTGTATCTTCGTATTAATGTTCGCATAATTCGTTGATGTTATGTGGTCGTATAATTTTTTGCTCATCTTTGTTTTTTACTGTGTGTTTTTCGTTTTCGTAATAATTCCAATACCCCAACACGCTGTTGCCCGACACTTTATATTGATCAGGCATACATTGTGGTGGTTGCTTAAATTCGTCGTTAGATATATTATTAGGTAGGGTGTATAGCAAATCACGGCACTTAGTTATTGTTAAGTGGTGTTTGCCATAACGCCTAGTATATTCTTGGCCTAAAGCTAGCATGTGCTCGTAAGCCCACATATACGCTTCAGCAGATGATCTTACCCATATAGCGGAAGGGTGATTTTTATGTGTAGCTTTGTATGGTATATCAATAGTAGAGCCAAGCTCGTGATGTGCCGTACATAACAATTGTGCGGTTTCAAGGATCATTTTAACAACGTGCTTGTTGTATTGATATTGTGCTGCTTTCTTAGGGTCATGAGACAAATAAAAGATATTCATATTAAAGTTTATTAAGTTTGTTTTCTAAGATTTTTAGTTTATTATGTATTATAGCTGCTTTTTCGTATTGCTCGTTTTCTTCATACGATGACAATAGGGTCATAAGCCTAGCCATTTCAGCGAGTATTAACTCTTCCTCATTAACTAATCTCGCATTACCAAATCCATCTTGTGTTAATTCGTTTAGGTCTGTAGTGAATTGTTGATCCCATTCTTTTTGCTTTTCAATAAGACCGGTCAAAACTAATTCAGCAACACGAGTAGCTAACTTTTCTAATTGTTCATCTGTCATTATAGATCTATTTTCTCAGTTTTAAAGTTTTTAAATATAAACTTATTGAGAAATTTACCTTTAGATGACGCTTCAAATAGACCACGCCAATAAAAAATTGGTACATCGTGGTATTTGTAAATGCTGTCGTTGTTAAAGTATACTAGCATTGTGCTTTCGTTGTTGTTGTATTCTGCACTATATATAGCGCTAGAATCAACCATTACTGATTCAAGAGTGTTTGGCATATTTATTTATTTATTATATTATCTATTATTGTTCGTTTTTATTTTGCATATTAATGAAACACTAATCCCACTCTGTTAGTTGGATTAAACCATCTTGTGGCGTAGAGGTCCACAGATGAAGCATCAGTATAGCCAGCAGATACAAGATCGCTATGGCTAGAAAATATTTTGGTGTGTCTGTGTTTTCTTTCATTTATTAAATGTTTTTGTTTACCTGAATCACTAAATATAATATCATAATTGCTTGGCAATGAAGACTTTAGCATCATATCGATCATATTGGTGTAACTGTAAAACCGCACGTTCGGATTGTGTAT